>OATY01000097.1_pt1 | contig 41515 bp, 45 predicted proteins | sample 1476101 | NCBI WGS metagenome assembly OATY01 (sample SAMEA2579994, study PRJEB22360) | human gut metagenome
CTCCAAATGGAGAACCGCCTCAAATGATAAATTTATTCTTCAACACCAGTTGACGTAGAGCCTAAATACTAAGATCACTGCCTTTTTGTTGTTAATGATTAAGGTTGCTTACATACAATGAACGCTAATACTGTATTTCCTAAAATAGATAAGTTTCACGTGGAACTCCTCAGAAAATTAAGGCCTACATTTGGTTCCACGTGAAACTCGCTGCCACTTTCCACAAAAACCGGTTCACACACCCGTTAAAGATGTCTGAAACGGTCCATTGGCACCGTTTCTCCTATTTTTTCGACGCTTCAGGCAAAGCCGTATTTTTGTTCGTGATATCAATAAACTGTGCTTCACCTGCTACTGAATCAACGGCTTTTTGTAGACGACGCATGGCGGCGCTTGCAATTGGCAAATCTACAAAGTCCTTGGTCGCATTGTCTAGTTCGACTTCATCGGCTACGGAATCTTTTAGCGGCCGCGGATTGCTTTCATCTAAAGCGCGGATTACAACTGGCTTCAATGGCCCCATCTGGAGCAAGTCGAGTGTTGTTTGGTAGTCAATATCATAGGCATCGGCTAAGTCAAGTGTCTCACGAATGCCGGCCTCTGCTGCCATGATGGCAACATTCGTGATCAATTTCAGTTTCGCACCGTTTCCCTGCTCACCGACATATTTTACAGTGCCAAACGTTTTCAAGATAGGTGTAACATCAGCAACCGCCTGTTTGTCGCCAGCGGCAATCAGAACCAAGCCAGCTTCACGTGCATACTTCACGCCACCAATCATTGGCACATCTAGTAGATGGGTCTTGGTCGGCATGACGGCTTGAATCGCAGTAATCTTACGCGGGTCCAAAGTCGAGGTCACAATCAGCGTACTCCCCGGCTGCAAATAATGCACAATACCCGGAGTTTCAGTGGTCCCAATATGAAGTGCTGGCACATCGTCTGACATGACCGATGTGATAATGACCCTGGACGCTGTCACAGCATCTTCCAATGAAGTTGCCGTGCGAACGTGATCGCCCGCTACTGCCGCCATCTTGGCGGGCACTTTATCCCAAACTGTGACGTCATAGCCTGCCTTGGCCAAATGTGGCACCATATGACTGCCCATATCGCCAACACCAATAAATGTTATTTCATGTTCTTCTTCCTTCCCGATCGAAAATATTCACCTAGGCAATAGATACTTAAAAAACAAGTCTTTTTCTTGAAGAAGCATTTTATCAAGAAATTCATTGCCAGCTAAATTCGATTAAAGCAGGATCAATAACACCTGTAACCATTAACTTAGCATGATTGAAAAGCGATTTCAATAACACAGCTCGGCACGAGTCATTGTCGTCTTTTTTCCCTCCACCTTACCTGTTTGATGCCAACAAAAAGTGTTCCTAATAGGTTTACAGTGCTAATTTTTTCCATTTACGAATTTTCGGTCGAAAATTTGTGAACGGCGCAACACTATTGATGTGAATCCACTTCCATAACGGCCATTGCGCCTTGGTCGTAGCCCACCTCCGAACGCCTGCATCGAAAAGCTCCGATTGTGATAACGTCTCGATCCAAGTACACAACTCCTTGACCAGCAGATCAAGCGCAGCAAGTTGGTCTTGAAGGCTTTGTTGACCATAGTGCTCATAAAAAGATTGATACAAACCACCTAGGTTATTCCATTTATAGCCCGGTGCGGGCGTTTCAACCTCAATACCAGCAACCTCATCGCGATCCCAGCTCAACAACAAGTTGAGCCAACCCAATTGGTATGACAGCATTTCTGACGGTGTCTTATCAACCCCTTCAACCAGCAACTCGCGCTTTTCTTCGGGGATATCGGTAAATTCCGCCCTAAATTTCGCATAGCGCTCTTCGATCGTGTCCAGCAAGGCTTGTTTATCAGCGTATGTTTTCAACTTGATCAGCTCCTTTAGCTAAAGCGTACCAAGCCGCGTTAAGAGGTGCCACTCTATTTGAAAAGTAGAGGGAGGCGGCACATATGCAACTTTGCTTGAGAACCATGATACCGGCCCTCACACTGAAAATGTTAAATGTTATGACATTATCGATTGGGGGCAGGGGAACATGGATGAATCGACAGAACTAGAACAACTTGGCCAGTTCTTTCATGATTTTCGAGTCGGCCGCGGCCTAACACTCAAAGAGGCCGCTGGTAACTGGTCTGCAGCTACCTTATCCCGTTTTGAACACGGAAAGGTCGATATCAGTACTGAAAAGGCAGCAGGATTAATTCATCGAATCGGTATGGAGCCTATGGACTTCCTCCTATATCCTGAATCAGCCGGTGCGTTTCCAATGCGAATTCAAAGACTAATTGAAACCAATGATATAGACGGATTAACGAAACGTAAAAGCGCCTTTTTTGAAGTTAATAAAAAGGAAACAAGCATGACAAAATTGGCTAACATTCTCTTTGATATGGCAATTCATTGGCCAGCAGAAAGATATCATCTCGATGCTGCTGTAGAACAATACCTTGCTGACCACTTGACCATTCCTGAAAATCTAACCCCTTTTGAGTTAGAACTTCAAACTGCCATTGGAGCACCTGCAAGTCACGAACTATTAGTGCTATTCTGGCATCGAACAAAACGAATGAAACACGATCTACCTAAAACTGAACTCCGGACTATACTTGCCAAACTTTGGCTCGGTGCTTTGATGAATCGCGACTTAGATTTTTTAGATAACTTTCGAACAAGCTTAGACGGGACATTTGTTGCTGATGGTCAATTAAGCGGTGACACAGATTGGCAAGAAGTTTGGCCATTCATGCAACTACTAGAGCAATGGGTCTTGGAGCCTAGCCTTGACAACGAACAACAAATTAATGAAATGATTGCCGATACACAAGCTATGGGGTGTATTAGTCAAGCTAAGTACTTCACCTTAGTATTTGCTCGAACAAGACAAGGACAACCTCATCATAATCCTGCGTTGATAGATCATGGACAGCCTGTCACCGTGAGTAAATCTAACAACTTTGTCCCTCAGAGGCGCACTTATTTAGACCTGAGCTTATCTGACCTTGCGCTTGATAGAAATAAGTCAACCCTTCGACGATTCGAGGAAGGAAAAACACAACTTTCCTTCAGCGCATTAGTCAAGCTAAGCGGCCAAATAGCGGTTCTGGTGCCAACCCTACTCGATAATATGTATTATAAAAAACAGGGACAAAATCGAAATATCACGCTTGGAATAGGTTGGCGTTCGATAGTAGCGAAAAAGGTCAACATTTGTCCGACTCAAGCTTAGAACGGATGATTGATCAATCAATGGCATCGATGAAGGACGCTGCGCCGTCTTTACGCAAAGCCCAGCTTTTCGTGTTACAACGTGCAGCAATGGAAGTAGGTATGACTAGCATCGATAAGGCAGCACATCGTTTAATTGCTCATGACCTTCTGCCTCAAATATTGAAATCCAATCACTGGGGATTTTTTGAATACCTTATCTTGCGTTATATTTATCCTTTACTATCATTCGATGAATTATCCATGTTGTTCCAGCAAGTAAAACGAATGATGCAAAATCGTATTGACTACGACGGCAATACCTATGCCTATGAAACAATGTCTATGGTTTTTATCCACGCTATTAATTCAATGCCGTCTGATAAAGTCACAAGCTTTTTGCATCACTTCAAGTGGCTATACAGTATTGATGAAGCCAATCGATCCCGCTGGCATGCAATCGGCGGTTTAAAAACAGCACTGGATTTAGCTCAGCGAACGGTTACAACACGAGCATCGGTTCAGCAGTTCATTACGTATTGTAAAAGCACGGGACACGCAATAGTTCTAGCGGACCTGAGAGCGCAATGGCAGAATTTCGTCCCTGATGGGTATTTTGAAATTTCCTCATCAACTCGTTAATAAGGAAAATTAATGTTTTAAGATTGGACAAAAAAAGAAGCGGAACCCCACTCCCGCTTCTTTGAATCTCCTCCACTTGGGATTACCCAGTCCTACTTCGCTAACCCATAGCTCATTATGGGTACTGAATGAGGTACAGCCCAGCAAATTTGCATATTTGCCTCTTTATTATTTATAATTCAAAACAAAATTATTAATAAAATCCTCCGGAAGTCGCTTTACCCATAACTTTTTAAGGTTGTCAATGGCATCTGGGTGTCCCACACGCAAAGACGCATGTACATACCGCTCAACGAGTGTTTTGTTGGTTATCGTTGGTTCAAGCAGATAATTAGCAAGATACCAAGTTCCTGCCGCTTGCCACCGCATGGGTGTTGCATCAGGTATCGTCAATACCCATTTAAATTGGGTTACAAATGATCGCCCCACTGTTAGTGAATAATGATCAACAACTTGAGCAATTGCTTGATTTAAGCCACTGAAATAGTAATCAATACCAACAGTCAGCGGATGATTGAGGATCACGCGCCTGCCTTGTTCATATAGCATCACTAGTTGATCTGGTGTTAACCAATTAGCCAATTCTTCAGAAGCATGAGTTTCCAGCGATCCCCAATGATTCATTTGCAACAAACGGGCTAAGATTAAGGATGCTTGTTTGTGCATTTTCTCATCCGTATGCGACGCAAAACCTGCTGTGACTTTCAGTACAAAGCGTTGCGTTGCCACGAGGCTAGCAGGCATATCCGGAAATTGAGTCGTAAATCGCTGAATTAACGTAAGAATGTCTGCCTCACTTTTTCCAAAAGTTTTGTGTTGCTTAATTTGCCTAAACACTGCTCGTAAACTAATCTCGCCAGGGGTGTGTTCATCAATCTGGTTAGGTAAAGTGAGAATTTGTGAAGGTACAAGCGCCAACTCACCACAAAGCTGTAACATACTTGAAGCGGAAAGCTGTGTCTGACCATTTTCAAATCGGCGCAGCGAGGTTACACTTGCGTCCATGACAAGATCCGCTCGACTGACACCGAGATACTCCCGCTGAAACTTCACAACTTCTCCCGCCGTATGTGCAACAGTGAGCTGTTTGGGATGATCTTTTAGTTTTAGGTTATGGTGTACACGCCCTTCGCTTGTATGAGCCAACATCAACTCAAACCAGCGCGCATCAACCTCAACATCCATCCTGCGTAATTCATTAATAATCTGCTGAATTTTGTTCTTATTTGACGCTGATGGATGGCGGAGCCAGTGAGCCGTACTTCGGCCAAATTGCCAATTTGGCATAAACTCAACCAATCTTGTCCGGCCTTGCTGCGGCATGAACCAGTTCTTCAGCTCATCTTCCAAGCCATTCACCAGATCCATATCTCGATCCATCAACGCGCCAAGCCACAGCATCAGTTCAATTACTTCACGAAACTGCCACCAATCTTTTTGAAGGCTTTGTGCTCGTTGCCACAGCAAAACTAGTAATTCATGACTTGCTGGTCCAACAATAGCTTTATATAACTCCAGTTCTAGTAATGAAAAGCGCTCAGGCACTGCTAATCGATCCGCTAGTATTTGTTCATCCTCATCAGAAAAGCGGAATTCAGGGTCTGGCCAGTGCTGCGCAGCCTCAAATAAGATTCTGGCAAGTTCGGTCATTGAATTCCGCTTTGGATGAGCTGCAAAAAAACCCGCCTTACGTCGTTCTAACTCACCAACGTCATTTAGTTGTGTCAAATCCTGTAACTGCAGAGGAAAATTGACCGGATTAGCTTCGTAAAACTCCAATAAATCGAGCTCATCAATGCCAATCATGGTCATCAATTCAAGCATTTTTTGCGTGCTGATATCTAACTCCCCACGCTCAAACCTCGATAAAGTTGCTGCCGACCATTCCCCACTAACTTCTTGAAGCGTTAATCCCCGGCCAACCCGACGCTCATGGAAAAAGCGACCTAAGTCTAATAAGTTGTCGCTGGTATGCTTCATTGTCATCTGTGACAACCTCCCCAATTAAATATCATCACCTCAAATATAATACACAATGATCATTGGTAACACTCAACACTCGGATGACCGTGGTCACAGGCGACTGATTCAATCGGGCAAAGCCGGTCCGCCATTTAAGCACGTTGGTATGCGCTTTCTCAACTTCCTAAAATCACATTTTCCAGTCAAAACTTAACGGATTAAGAGTCCGTGGGTCGCCTACCATCCATACTTTTGAAAATCTTTAAAAATAGGGAGTTAATACACTCGCTAAATACAAAAAAATTGTTTGCCTTTTCAATAAAGAGCAAAAGGCAATCGTTTGAACGCCTTACGCCGGTGCCTTTCCAGAAACTCGTGTCAAACTCACCGTCAACACATTATCGGCCGTTGTATTGTAATCAGCCAACATGCCCTTCACGATCCCTCGCGATGGGCCATGCGTGCTGGTCGTTTCCTCGTAATTTTGAATCCATGTGCTGACTGCATTAAATCCGAATTCGAATCCTTCAAAAACCTGCATGTAAACCGAGGAGCGTGGATTTGTTGTCACAATTGTGATTTTCAAAACCCGGCCATCAGCGATCTGCATGGTTAGCTTGATCAACCCATCATCGATGAAAATGACGTCGCCATCTGCGGCAGTCTGCGGAAGTTTATACGCCGCCAGTCGCATGTTTTCGTTATAAACCCGTTGTACGTAATCGTAACTGCCCAAGTCTCTTTGCATTCTTATTCAAAACCTTTCTGTTAGAATATGGCTTATCATTTGGTGTTTGCGAATACACATCAACCTTTCAAATTGACGTGTGGTAGCTTCCACAGTGTACCGTTTAGTGCCAGAAATAAGAATTAATTAGCTCACCCGTTCCTTGCCTAACGACTAAAACACTCACTAAAGCAATGAAGGAATGACTACGATGCGAAAACCATCCGGGCGTCACCGCGGTACGAACAAAACCTTATCCTTTGCAAGTGTCATTCTGCTTGGGATCAATGGCATCATTGGATCCGGTATCTTTTTGTTGCCAGGCACACTTTATCAAGAAGCTGGCTTGGGTAGTGTCAGCGCGATTGTTTTGGCTGGACTCAGTACAACGTTAATTGCACTGAGTTACGCTATGCTCGCCTCTAAAATAGACGATGATGGCGGTGCGTGGGTCTATTCAAATCGCGCTTTTGGCGCTTTTGTCGGCTTTCAAACAGGTTGGTTTGGATGGTTTCTGGGCGTGATTACCATAGCGGCTGAATTGGCCGCTTTTCTCACTGCATTGGGCGGATTAATACCCGTTGTCAAGCAACGAAGCGTCTATATTAGCGTGGCCTTAGTGATCATTGCTGCTTTAATCGCCATTAATTTAATCGGACCAAATATCCTCACGTTCATCGATAATATCTCCAGCGCCTTGAAGATCATCATTCTCATCGCGGTGATTGCTGCCGGTGGCTATTTCATCAGTACACACGGCCTGCACGTAAACCAGCCGCAAGCAGTTTCATCAGATTTTCGCACAGCTTTCTCGACAGCATTCTATATGTTTACCGGCTTTTCATTCCTGCCAGTTGCCGCGAACAAAATGAAAAATCCGGAAAAAACACTCCCACGCGCCCTCATGGTGGTCATGTTGATCGTTATTGCCTTCTATGGCATGGCTCAAATGACGACGATCGTTATTCTCAGCACCAATCTGACTGCTGAAACCTTACCAGTCACGGCAGCGTTCGCCGCAGTTGTTGGTACCATCGGAAAAACGGTGGTGATATTAGGTATGCTCATCTCCATTCTGGGTGTTGCTGTCGCCGTTTCTTTCGATACGCCAATCGAAATGGCTTCATTAGCAACCGAAAAAACTTTGCTACCAGCAGTATTCGGGCGAACCAACAAAAGTGGTGCCCCATTTGTCGCTATCTGGTTGACAATCGGTATTGCCGGATTGCTAGTGGTATCTGGCAGCTACCTATTTTTAGTCAACCTGATCGTATTTAGTGCCTTTCTTCAATACATCACGACCATCCTAGCATGGTTCAAATTACGGCATGATCCAACCCTACCCGCTGGTATTCACCTACCAATGGCGCCACTTTTAATGGGATTTGCCTTATTGCTGATCGGCTATCTAATGACCAGTGCTACATGGCTGACTTGGCTAATTGCCGTGATCGTTGCATTGATCGGCAGCGTCATCTACGCCACCGACACCCGCAGACGAGGTGAATGACGCAGCTTGCTGGTTTGTAAAAGTCACAAAAATAACCGGCTGAAAGCTCTGCCGGTTATTTTAACAACATGTTGTTATCGTTACCGATTAATGGACCTCGCCATTCTCTGTATGGTGTGCCGCTCGCCACGGATCGCCTTGCTGACTGCGTATAAGTTATCGACAGGTGATTCGAATCCCCATGCAGAATCGCCCACATGCTGCATATCAACGCCACAGATTTTATTTCGAATCGCCATCTCCTGCAACACATGACTGCCGCTGCCTTCTTGACTCGTGCCAATCGCACTCATCACCAAACCACCCAAGCGATGAACAACTTTCACAACCGCCTTCAAGTCAGCTTCATCAAATCCCGGAATTGATCCAACCGCCGGCGCCAAAATCACATCTGCACCTGCTTCAATAAACTTTTTTGCCGTCTCTTCCGTCATGAGCGGTTCGTCAACACCAGAAGCATGCATTTTCCCTGCAATAATTAGGCCGCTAAAATACTGCTTAGCTAACGCAATGCTGCGAATGGTCGCTTCATTTGTAACGCCAGTACCCGGATTACCGGTCAGCACCATGAATTGAAAACCCATTTCTTCGGCTTTTTTGATGACCGCCTCACTGGCAGTGCATCCTGGCAAAATGGCAATTTGATTTTCCATCATTTTGGGATTGTCGCCAATCGGCTCAATGTTAATTCCAATTGGTCGACCAACCAGCTTTCGCAGTCTCGCGATGCTCTCTTTGCCGTCATGCTTAGGCGCGTTGTATAAATCTCTTTCACTAGGATATAAGCCAAAAATTTTGGGATCATCAACATCAAGGCGATTGCAAAGAATCATATCAGCGCCAAATGCTGCAGCAATTTCCGCTGTGGTAATACTATCTAAATTCTCTTGCGTCACGATATTTTCACTAACAATGATCCGCCCTTCGCTAGCCTTGATGCTTTCCTTGAGCTGCTGCCCGTCAAACGTCATGACCTCGCTTGTACTAGCACTTAATAGTCGTTTTACCATTTTATTCATTGCCTCCTGTTGGTTGTCTTTTAGTTAATAGTAGCATCCTGCTTATTGAATCATGCTACTTCCGCCGCGGCTTCGATTTCGTCCTCATCAAACATTGATTCATCAACACCCCAGAACCAGTTAAGGACAAATGAAACCGCTGTTGTTATCAATAGTCCACTGACTGCCAGAATAAAGTTATTGCCACCTGCAGGATTGATAAACTGCGGCAAGCTCAGGATTGAGACCGTTACGAGAGAGAATACTTTGACATGAAAAAGTCCAAAGAATAGACCGCCAATACCGGAAGCAATAATAGATGGAATGATCGGCTTTTTCATTTTTAGCATCAATCCATAGACTGCAGGTTCAGTTATACCTGAGGCCGCGATAGAGAATGCGGCTGTGGCGGAAAATGTTTTGACACTACGCTTCTTCCCTTTAACAAGAATAGCTAAGGCCATCCCCAATTCGGCAAAATTCCAAACCGCAAACGCGACCCAGAGAAATGGATCATAGCCCAGCCTTTTAAGATTGGAGATTGCAACCGGGAAAAAGACCCAGTGACTACCGGTGATAATGAAGAATCCAATCAACAGACTAAGCAGCGTAATGCCAACAACGGGGGCTTCGTCATATACCCAGAGTGATCCGTTAGCAATGACACTGGCTATTCCTTGCCCGATTGGTCCAGTAACTAGCAGTGTTAATGGCGCCATCACTAGGAACACTGGGAACATTTTGAGTAACCCAAACTTATTCATTGCCGGACGATCAACGACTTTCTCTAGCAATGATTGCACCCAGACGGTAATCAAAATCGGAATCAAGCTGGTTGAATAGTCAACCGCCGCTACTGGAAGCCCAAACAAATGAATGCCGCCTCCGGCACTCACCATCTTGGCAAAATCTGGTTGCATCATAATCCCTGCCAGAATGAGACTTAGAATCGTATCTGTTTTGAAATACCGTGAGGCGCCAAATGCAACCAAGAATGGCAAGAAGTAGAAAAGTGAATTACCCATTAGATAAAGTAACCGATACGTTTGACTGCCTTGGGTCACAATATGACTCACGGTGAGCAAGTTCAGCAATGCGAGAAATAGCCCTGCCATGGCTAATCCGCCAATGACCGGTGTCAACGAATTAGAGATTGCATCAAGAACGCCATTCAGCAAACGTTTGAAGGTGATTTTTTCGCGCTTCTTATTAACTGTTTCAGTCGTTGCGGTAGCCTTCGATACACCACTTTCACCAACAAACTGAGCATTAATATAGTCAAAGACTTTGTCTAAGTATTCTGGCATAACGATTTGCAACTTGCCATCAGAAGAAAAGGCTTTGACAACCCCATCAATTTTGTTGATTTTATCCGTCGTCACTTTTGAATCATCTTTAATGCGCACGCGCAGTCGTGTATAGCAACGTGCAACACTTTCGACGTTATCTAGATGGCCCATACTTTCAATGAGCTGATTACCAATTTTTTCATATTTTTCCATCATTAAGTCTCCCTACCCCGTGTGCAATGCTTTCTCAACCTTCTTCAAAAACATGATCATTTGTAGTTCAGTTCTCCAAGCATTTCTTTAGCAGTGACATTTTTAGCGGAAATTTCTGGAAAAGACTTCAATAAAGCCATATTTGTATAGACGACAGCAATTGTGGTGTCGTGATCTGAGTCAGCAACCAACTTTAAATTCATATTGGCCAGTAATTCTCCGGCCTTTACTTTTTGATTCCTCGATACCCTAACATCAAATGGCTTGCCATCCATCTCAACCGTATCGAATCCCATGTGAACAAGCACTTCAAGCCCTTGAACAGTCTTAATTGAAATAGCATGCTTGGTAGGAAAAATCATGGTGATATTACCATCTACTGGCGCATAGATTTCACCATTCTTGGGCTTTATTGCAAAGCCATCACCCATCATTTTTTGAGCCAGAACAGGATCAGACACCTCTGTTAAAGGAATCAACACCCCAGTAACCGCTGCATACACGTCCTCTTTTTTCTTCTTACCTAATCCGAACATAACATACGCTCCTTAACTGTCTGTCCACACAACGAACAGTAGAGACCGAGCCAACAAGTACTGATAATTTATGAACAAATGCCATTAAAAAAACACCCATGATAAATGATGAAATTAGAGAACTCCAATTTCATTACATCTTCAGGGTGTTGCCAACTTAATGTCACAAGCCGTTATTCGATGATATGAATGATGTGAATTAAAAGAAATAGCCGATCAGAGTCATCAAATTGATAGCCAACGTGGTCCTCAATCAAAGCGACGATTCTCCCTAAACTTTTGCCTGCGTTAGGATATTGCTTCTTCAACTGACACAGAAGAACCGTATCATCAGTCTCAACAAGATCAACCTTTTTACCGTCATGAGTCCTTAACAAAAGGTAGTAAAGGTGTGTCGCCATGCGCGAAACTGCCAAACTACTCTCTGAGAACTTTCCGCCATAGTCTTTTTCCAAAATTTCATTGACGCCGGAAAGAATATCTAACGCCTCCGACACAGATTGTACAGAGCTATTCGTCTCTGTCAGTTCGTGTTCAATGAGATGCATGGCAATGAATCCCGCCTCATCATCCGAAAAGGAAACATCACTAAACGAACTGATCAATGCCAGTGCTTCTTGACCGACTTGAAACTCTTTTGGAAAAAGCCTGCGGATATCAAATAGCATAGGATTGCTGACGACTAACCCGCTCTTAATTCTCTGAACTGCAAAGTAGATATGATCGGTTAAAGGAATTAACAAATGACCATCAAATTCAACGTTGATGCTATTTTGTGCTAGGCTAATGATTGAGTCCGTTAACTCAAAATACGATCGAGGTATCTCACGTGCTAACTCCTTAAATGAGTCTACCCATTGACTATCATCTCGGGATACAGGGAGAAAGACATGGTCATCCTCGGTCGGAAAATACTCCTCATCTCTTTTAAGGCGAAAGCCAATTCCCTTACCCCAAATTATCTGTTGCTTGTCATTCCCGTCCTCTACAAGCAAAACATTATTGTTTAGAACTTGTAGGATTTTCAAGATATACACCTTAGCTAGGTCACTAGACGACATCAATAAAACTAAAAGTAAGCGCTTACTCAATGCTTAGTATAATCAAGTTGCTTTTTTGAGTCAATACGTTTTAAATAAAATAACCAATCGTCTGATCTTTAATCACATATAAAAGATAGGTTAAATTGTATCTTTTTGGATACACATAAATATATGTTTTGAAAAAATTATTTATTAAATTCTTAATTATTAACGTGAAAGTGCGTTTAAACTAACTTCATGATGACTGTCATTACATTTTTATTTCAAGGTGCCACAAAACTTATCCATCTGAGTATTAGGACGTAAATAAAAACAGCGACCCACAAGCATGTCTATCTGCCTGTGGGTCGCTGTTACGTTTATATTCTGGGTGGTCAGGGGAAACGTAACTGTTTCACATGAAACGCCTTAACCATGCACCCTAGAGCCGTTATCAACCAGCCTTAAAACCCCCGTGGTTTTCTCTGTGGTTTTCTAATTCAATTTTGCATATATTTTGCAAGTGCAGCGGTGGCCTCTGATTCCTGCTTTGCACTGACGTGAGCATACACACCAAGCGTAATAGTCGGATCTGTGTGCCCTGCCAGCTTTTGTACTGACGTAACAGGAACACCAGCAATCAGTAAATTAGATATAAAGCTATGCCTGAACCCGTGAATGGTTATTCTGGGTGTAAGTCCATTGTCATCTTGCAGCTTATGCAGTCGCTTAGACGGTGTGTTTAATGACTGATACCCGTTTTTAGTATTAGTGAAAAGCAACTGATTCGGTTGCATCGTATTAATACCTAGCTGTATGAATGTTTCCTGCTGTATTCTACGCCACCGTTTCAAGTATGCCATCGTTTGACCGTCTACCGGAATGGTTCTCCGTCCAGCACGTGTCTTTGGTGCCTGAACGATCTGACGGCCTTTATCACCTTGCGTTAGTGTTTTGTTCACTTTAATACTGTTTTCTTTAAAGCTTACATCTTTCCACGTCAACGCTAATAGTTCACCGCGACGAACGCCTGTAAAGGCTAAAACTCTAAACATAATGAAGATATCGAAGTGGTTCGCTTGGTCGATACAGGCAAAGAAGTGATTCATTTGTTCCTTAGTCCAAAAGTTCTCCGGCTTATCACCAACCAGATCGTCATGGTGCGGTAAAACAACGGCTTTGGCGGGGTTCTTATCCATATACCCTTGTCGAACTGCATAGTCCATAACCGATGAAACATAGTTATACCACCGCTTATAGTTAGCAGACGTGAATTCAAACCACCTCTTAACAGCCTTCTGCACGTCCTTAGTGGTTATCGTGGCAATTCGCTTATCACCAAAAGCTGGCAGAATGTGGTTGTTGAACATACCAGCAGTTCGGGCCCATGTGGACTCTCTTACCGTATTAATGTAGTTTCCATACCACTCCTCATATACATCCCGAAAGAACACGGGCTTTGGTTTTTCATTTTCTAAGTCACCGTTGCTGATTGCTAGCTCAAGTCTAGCTGCTGCAACAGTGGCTTCTTTTTTTGTCTTAAACCCTCGCCGCACCTTGTACTTCTTGTGGCCAGTCTGTGGATCATTACCGGCAAAGACTTGAACGCGCCAGAACTCTTTGCCGTCTTTCGTTGCGTACTTTTTAATTGATGCCATATTCTTCTCCTATCCGTCACGCTGGCAGGCGGTGTTAGATTGGAGAGTTTTCGCCGAAAATGGTGAAAGGGTGGCGGCCTAAAACTCGGCCAAAATATAAAGGTTTTAGTAATTTGTTACAACATGTTCATCAAAATCGTTGCTCTGCAACCATGATTCAAACGCCTTTCCTTCAAACTGCGGCCAAAACATTCGGCTGTCAGAGTGCGTACGCAAATCTTCAGGACTAGGCAATTCGTAGTTATTCATATCATTATAAAAACAATCAGTGAGCCGACCAGAAAAACAATTGTCAATAAAAAAGACGTATTCCAAAGGAACATAAAAATTGATGCCTCGTTTTGCTATGAGCGTGTCTTCAATTTCTTTCATGTATTTTTGGAAAAGCGTATGCACTAGCTCAGCTCTTAATCTATCACTCATATGATTAACAGTATAGACAAACTCTGAAGAGTTCCAATCTTTGCTATACGTGTTTGCAAGCTTGACCACCCAATACTTCTCACTAACTAATTCTGTAGATAGTTTAGCAGTAACAATGGTTATAGATCCCAAAAATTCACAGATAAAGTTAACAGTTGCATCAAGATTTTTACCGGAAACCATAAGTTTCATTGATAGATTGCGTATTGATCGATCATCGACAAGGATTTTTGATACAGAAACTTGCAACGTTTCTGATACTTTTTCCAACGTTTTCAATTGAACCATTTGGCTATCATTTTTGTACATTCCATACAAAGTCGGTCGACTAATACCTGTTAAATTTGATAATTCATTTATAGTCATATGTTTAGTTTCAAGAATTTCTTTAAGCCTGAACCTAATCACAATATCACCCCCGTTTGTAAGCAATAGTATACACTTTTTAAAAATGTTTGACAGTAAAAGACAAAAGGCATAAGCTATGGTTTGTAAATTATGCCATACAAAAATAAAGCATGGTTTACAAAAGCAAATGCAAAGGAGGCGTCTTTAAATGGAACAGCTAAAGATTTTTATGAACTTGGGACAGTCTTGCGAATATTTGAAAGTAAGTCGGAACACTCTAAATAAATTTATACGGCTTGGTTTAAAAGTTAGCGTTATTAACGGAACTAAGCGAATTCGTCGTGACGATGCTGACGAATTCATGAAGAAACACTTAATGTAGTAACATGCTGGCAGGCGGCAGTTAACTAAGGTTTATCGGATTTTCCCGTTAAACCTACGAAAGTGCACAGAAGTACAAGGAGAAGAAATATATGAAAGTAGTTTATCCATCACTCGTTGAGCAATTCTACGAGGGTTTGAAATCTGAAGGCGTAACAGTTGGTAAGGACGAGGTATATCGCACCATGGTCGAGACCAACTTAATTGACGAAAACGGTGTTCCTACACAATACGCATTGGACAATGGCTTTATCAAGTGTGTGGATAATGAGCCGGAAAGCCTAGCGGAGTTCAAGGAGCTTTATCCGAACCTTCAGAAATACTCAGACGATCATTTTATGAAGACTTATGAAGGCTGGTGCGTTGATACCTTTGTAGCCCGTAGCGAAGCTATGCTTTTATTGAACGATCTGGCTACGTCCGAAACAGACAAACAGAATGCTCGGATCGTCCTTAAATATCTCAACGAGGATGATGCCGATGATTAGCATTATTACGTGGCTACTAAGCCACCCTATAACAGTTCCTGCTCTCTGCATGGCATTCATGGTCGGCATCGTGTTTGGAGCGTATCTGCAATTTCGAGAGGATGATGACCATGGCACGAATGGCTAGCACAAGGCTCGGCTTTCAGTGGCATGACTACGTCCAAGCTGATGCAGAATGTGATCGATACTGGGCGTTTAAAAAAGCTGAACGTCGTTCACTAAATGAAGCCACAAAAAAATCGCCAAGAGTGACAGCTCAAGGCGAGAAGAAGACAAGCGAAAAGATCTATATCGACTTTTAGCTTGCCTCTAAGTGGTTACTTTGTCAAGGAAAATGGAGGCAATTAATATGAAGAATGTTTCAAACAGCACCAAAGTGCCTGATTTAGGTATGGCGTCTTTTAACCTCAGCACTGCAAAAGGACTTCTAGAAGCCCTTAGTGATCAGTTCGACACTATGGAAGGATATGTCGTTTCATATCGAAACGATCGTACTGAAAAAAATGCTGCAATCTTGACGTATGAGGCTAATCGATCATTTTATACATGGATGACGCTCCTAAGAACAATTCAAGAATACGTTGATAGCAGCTTGGCAACGATTGATGAGGCAGACAAATGATGACGAGGCCAGATATAGAAGCAACTCAAGATTTACTCAAAGAAGCCAGTTCACTGCTCATCGTTCTGCGGCGAGAACTTAAAGATAAGTCACTTGAAGCATTAACTGATGCCACATCCGACAAGATCATTGATGCTCGTCGTCTACTTCTGGAGGGAGATGCGGCCGATGGTCGACGTGCTTAAAGTAGCGCTTGGTTATCAGCAGCATGGCTTTTCAGTCTATCCACTTGCGCCCGCGACCAGAACACCACTCAATGGTTCACACGGCTATAAGGACGCTACCAAAGACCCAGAACAAGCCAAGAAATGGTGGGGCGAACATCCTAACTACAATATTGGCTTGGGGCTTGATGGCGTGCTGGTGTTTGACATTGATATGGGGCATAAAAGCGAGGCTAATGGCAATGAGTCGTTGGCTAAATTGAGCGCTGATGGTCGTGCTGATCAAATTCCATCTACCTATATAGAAACAACGCCAAACGGTGGACTTCATATTTTCTTCACCTATCCCAAGGAATTGAAGCTAACCAGTCGATCAGATCTGTTCTCTAAGAATGGCGAGAAAACCGGCCTTGACTATATTGCAACTGGTGTGCCGGTTTTTCCTAGCATTCGCGAGAACGGCATGTATCAACCACTCAAAGGGCACAAGATCACCAAGCTAGCCCCAGTGCCTCAATGGTTACTAGATGAAATTCAACGTGTCAGCCACCCTAACCCAGTGTTTGGTGGTTCAACAGTTTATCGAGGTAAACGATGGACAGGCAAGCTGCTAGATGAAATAGTGAATGGCACTAGTACCGGCAATCGCAATGATTTTCTGACCAAGATTGCTGGCAAAATGTTCTTCACAGGTGCAGAGCCGCAGACAGTTTATAACTTGCTGTTTACAACTAATGATAACTATCTAGATACACCCTTGGCAGAATCCGAAGTTAATAAGATTTTCAAGTCAGTATTGAAAGCCGAAGAGAGGAGGCGTGCGGTTGGTTAAAGCGATGCCCGAAGATATTAAGCAAGAAGCCAATAAAGTGGTCAACGTTGATTTTACAGGTCAAGAGCAATGGCGAAATGACCTTAAACTTGATGGCAATGGTGGGATTAGAAAAGATTCGGTGGTTAATATTCAACTGCTACTTGATAATGATCAAGCCTTCGCCAATGTCGTTGCTTGGGACGACTTTTCAGAGATGCTCATCAAGACAAAAGGCGTTAAAGGATTGCCGATTCGTAAGGGTTTTTGGACTGATGAAGATGATGCTGTCGTCCGCTCATATATGGAGCGTAAGCACAATCTCTTGTTTAGCAAGCAGAATGAGCAAGATGCCATGGTTGTTGTTGGCAAGGAACATTCAATTAATCCGGTTAAAGACTGGATCGAAGCTGAGCAATGGGACGGTACCCCTAGAGCAGAACGTTACTTCATCGACTATCTAGGTGCCGAGGATAGTGAATATACCCGTGCTGTTACTCGTAAATGGTTAGCTGGGGCTGTAAAACGTGTCTATCAGCCGGGTTGCAAGTTTGAACTCGTTCCAATTCTTGAAGGTAAACAAGGACTTGGTAAGAGCACGGCTGCTCGTAACTTGTTCCCGAAAAAGTTCAGCGATTCATTAAAATCAATGGGCAAAACGGACGAAGATTATAAGAAGCTGCAAGGTAACTGGATCATGGAACTCGGTGAACTTTCTGCAATGAAAAAAACTGAGATTGAGTCGGCTAAGAGTTTCATTAGCGCCCAGTCTGATTCATACCGAGGGAGTTATAGCCATTATGTTTATCCACATTTACGCAAGTGTGTGTTCATTGGCAGCACTAATCAACAGGACTACTTGAAAGACGCTACTGGTGAACGCCGTTTCTTCCCTATCAGATGCGGCGTTACAAAGCCCACAAAGACCGTATGGCGCAATGAAGAAAGCGTGCCTAAGATTAACCACGATATACATCAGATACTGGCAGAGGTCAAAACATGGGTGGATGCAGGTGAGAGTGTATTTGCTGATGATAAGCTGATGCAACTGGCTAAACCATATCAACAAGAAGCAGAGACCGTTGACCCTATGAAAGAGGCCATTGAAGACTTTCTCAACATGAAAGTGCCATCGAATTGGGAAAATCTGTCATTGAGCCTAAAGGCCAGCTTCTTTCACACTCATATTGACCATAACGGTGATGTGGCCACTTGGTTACAACAGCACTTGGATGCTGGAGAATTACAACCACTGCAACAAACCACCACTAGAGAGATCATGGAAGTGGTGTTCGACAAGTCAGTCGATCGTTACCTGATGGGTCGTACTGGATCGGAAGCAAAACGTATCAAGCTCATCATGGATAACATGGATGGGTGGGATCGTGAACGAGTTCGAATCAATGGTCAGCGTTCAAGAGGATACGTCAGGAAATAAAGTGTTTGTTTTTCTACTGTCCCACCTGTCCCAGTGCTACAAATGCCGGTATATCAACGTTTTGTTGGGACAAGTCACCTGTCCCAGTGCTGTCCCAACGTGTCCCACTACTGTCCCAAGTCCTAATTTGGACATGTGCGGGACAACTCGGGACAGCTCGGGACATGTGTGGGACATGTCTGTTGTCCCAGACAAACGCCTACATACCAACGCTTAAGAGCCCGGGACACGTGGGACACTTAAAAAACAAACAAATTCAAAACCGCGGAGGTTAAGACAATGCTATATCCAGAAAGTACATGGGCTAGGTTTGAACATGAATTTCCTATCCCTGAGAAGTATCGCAAATACTATGAGTACAAGAATTGGCACATTGAACCTAAGTCATCTGATCTCAGCCAGTTTGAACAGGATCATCCATTCGCGTTTATGCTGATGCCTGAGGACATGCAGAACGCTTTATATCTCTGGACTAAGGGACTGGCCAAGCGAAAGACAATCAACAGCGACTATACCTCATACGGTATCAAGCACCTATTCACTGACTTACCCGGTGGCTTCTACATCACTAACGGCATGATGAAAGGCGCACTATTGGCAGCTGGATTTGAGATAGCCGACTACGCCGAGCTTAACTGGCATGCAAACATTTCAGGGCGAAGCATTAAAGAGCAGATCAAATTAGCACCTCATATCAGTTAGCAAAGAAATATCATTAATGAAAGCGAAGTGATGCAAATGAGTGTGCCTTTGCACATTTGCATGCACCCCGGGTGTCGTCGCATGATCCCGTTCAATCAGCGCTTTTGCGAGGAGCATAAGCAAGACAAGAGCAAACAAGCGACGAATCAGGAACGCATGCAATATGAAGAGAAGGAATTACGTTTCTACAAGTCAACAACATGGACAAAGCTTTCAAAGTCATTCAGGTTGCGCAATCCAACTTGTGCTAGCTGTTTGAAACGTGGGATTATTCGTCAAGCTGTGCTCGTTGATCATATTGAGCCAATCAAAACAGCTTATGGTTGGCAACACAGGCTTGATGAGAGCAATTTACAAAGCTTGTGCCAGACTTGTCATAACGCTAAGACCGCACGGGAGGTAGCACAACGCCGGATGAGATCCCCCGACAGATCGACCCCCGCCCCCAAATTTTAGAGCGAAAGAACGGTCGGCCTCTTTTCTTTTCGATGAATACCGAAAATCATAGAACCTAGGTATAATCAATATGTTATAATTATAATAGATATAAACGAATACAAATTCAGAAAGGACGTTACACATGGGAGCACCCCTAAAATCAGTGACTAACCTAAGTGCACATTTATCCAAAAAGCAGTTAGCTGATCGTGTTGCCTCTGAAAAAGCACTGTTCACTTACAAAGAATTGCAAGTACAGCCCCCTACATGGCTTGATGACTATGCTGTGACCGAGTGGCACCGTATTGTACCATTGCTCAAAAAAGACATTCCAGTTAGTGAACTAGATGCTGCCCTGATTGCCAGTCATTGCCAAGCCTATTCTGACATTCAGAAAGCTGCCGAGCTGGTTCAAGAACAAGGTATGATGGTTGAAACCACCGATAGTGTGAAAGCTAACCCAGCAGTTAAAATGAAGCTGGATGCCACAAATCAAATGATGCGCATTGACGAAGTATTGGGACTGTCAGTGTATAGCCGGGCGAAACTTGCCTTAAAGAGTGAGACTAAGAAGAAGCCTGACGATCCGTTCGCGGAGCTGGTGTCATCGTGAACTATGCGACTGAATATACCGACAAGGTGCTAAGCGGTGAGATTGTTGCCGGTAAAAAGATTAAGCAAGCAGCAAGACGTTATCGCAGAGACTTGAAAGCCAGCAAGCGCAAAAAGAATCCATGGCCGTATTACTTTGATGAGGACTTTGCCAACAAAGCCGTTGAGTTTATCGAACTGATGCCGGCACGTGATGGGTCACCACTCAAGCTAGAACTTTTCCAAAAATATTTGATCTCAGAGCTTTTCGGGTGGAGAGACAAAGAAACCGGAAATCGTCGTTATGATCGAGCCTACATCAGCATGGCGCGCAAGAATGGCAAGAGCTTCCTGATGGCTGATCTAGGCGCGCTGTATCTCCTCATGGAAAACAAACCAGCCATGAATCGCGAAATTGTCTACACAGCCAACAGTAACGCCCAAGCGCACTTAGCCTTTGATATGCTGTCTAGTGGTTTGCGTCAGGTCTCTAAGATGTCTAAATCGGTGCGTGATCGTTTGAAGATCAACCGTAACGAAATCATCGACTTGCCGAGCAACAGCCGAGCTGTTCCGCTTGCGTCTGATCTGCACAGCCTAGATGGTTATCAAAGTGACTTGGCTATTATTGATGAGTTCGCCTTAGCTCGGACCGATGAGATTCTACGAACACTCAAATCTGGCCAGATCAACAGTGATAACAGTTTGCTAGCCGTAATCTCGACCACGGGGCCGGACCTGAATGGCCCTATGTATAAAGAATATAAATTTGTCTCCAAAATCTTAACCGGTCGCGAACAAGCTGATCGGTATTTTATTGCCATTTTTGAGCAGGATAGCAAGGATGAAGCCTTTGCACCAGAGACTTGGGAGAAGTCAAATCCACTACTGGCTAATGCTGAAAGAGCGAAGACGATGAGACCTAGCTTGCAAGCTGATGTTGATCTAGCATCCAAGCAAGGAACCCTAAGGCCAGTTCTCGTCAAGAACTTCAACACCTGGCAATCAGCTAGAGCAGACAGTTACATCAGTCTTGACGACTGGGAAAAAGCCACTACCGAGCCACCAGACACCAGAGACAAGGACGTGTATATCGGGCTGGACCTTTCCAAGTCTAGCGACCTGACCAGTATCTCGTGGTTAGTTCCAGAAGATGGCTACCTGTATGCCGACAGCCACTCATTCGTGGGGACGAAGTACGGACTGGAAGAGAAGATTAAGCGTGATGGATTCGACTACATCAGTGGTGCTAGTCGTGGCGAATGTAGCATTACCAAACTTGATAGCGGCATGATCGACTATGACGAGGTGCTACGCTTCATTCTCGACCTGATCGAACGGAACCGCTGGAACGTGCGTGCCATCTGTTACGATCCGTGGTCATTCGGCTACCTGCTACCAGAGTTTGAAAAGCGTGAATTGCCAATGGTTGAAGTACGCCAAGGCCAGCGCACGTTGTCGATTCCAACAACTCGCTTTCGTGATGATCTCTTCAATGGCAAGTTAAAGCACCCTGATAATCAGTTACTGGCCTATGCCGTTAATAACGCCATTCTGAAATATGACGCTAATAACAATCCAATTATCGATAAGGCCCACAACGCTACGAAGATTGATCCCATAGCCGCACTGATGAACGCTTACACAATTGCAATGGATCAAAACAAGGAAAGCGAGGTAGCAGACAATGACTTTTATTCGAGCGATGACTTTGGTTTTTAATGTGCAGACCGTGCTGTTAATACTGGGACTGATCTGTATGGTTGCCGGGATCTGGTGGCTGTTCGGGTTTGGCGTTGGTATGTTAGCAGTCGGCACGGCCCTGATCTCCGTCGCAGTCATCATCAACTTTAACAAAGGGAGGTGAAACAATGAGCTTTTTCACGAATAGCGCGACACAACCACGCGATGACAACAGCGACCCGTTCTTAGATGCGCTTGTCAGCATGACCAGCAACGACAGCGGCTTATATGTGGGGATTGGTGCTTTACGTAATTCGGACGTGTTTACGGCCGTGCGCGTGATTGCCAGTGATCTTGCAACTAATCCGATTGAGTACAGTGACAAGCGTATCAGCGTGCTTCTTAACAAGGCACCCAATGACCACATGACCGCGTGGGCATTCAAGTTTGCCCTAGCTGCTAACATGTTGCTGAATGGTAACAGCTTTGCACGGGTTACTAAGAACCCTAGCGGACAAGTCACTGGCTTCGAGTTAGTCCCCAACAGCCAAATGGTGGTTAAACAAGACGATACAACCGGCATTATCAGCTACGAATACACGCCTGGCAGTGGCCGCTCACAGCGTTTAAATGCCAGTGAGGTCTTACACTTCAAGTGCTTCACACAAGACGGTTACAAAGGACTATCGCCACTTTATAGCCTCCATGATGAGATTGGGGTACAAAAGTCTGGGCATACGTTGCTGAAAGGTTTCTTTAAAACCGGTGTACAAGGGACAGGCATTCTTAAGGTCAACAAGACCCAGTTAGACACCAAGGCCAAAGAAAACATCCGGAATAAATTTGAAGCTGCCAACAGTGGCGATAATGCCCTCAAGACCATCATTCTAGACAATGATATGGATTACAAGCAACTCGAAGTTAATACTGACGTGCTGAATCTAGTCAATTCTAGCGATTGGACAACGAAACAGATTGCCAAAGCGTTCGGGTTACCACTGGATCGGCTGGGTATCGAAAGCGAGCACTCTAATGCCGTACAGTCTAACGTGATGTACTTGCAGAACACGCTGATTCAGTATTTTACCTGCTTCACAAGTGAGATGGATGCCAAACTGTCCACAGGTGACAACCGGTTCAGCTTCAACACTGACAAGCTGTTTTCAGCGGACCCAGCCACGATGCAAGAACTGGCGGTTAAAGGGTTACAAGGTGGTGTTCTGACAACTAATGAGGCACGAGCCAAGTTAAATCTGCCACCAATTCCTGGAGGCGATGACATCATGGCCAGCCTCAACTACACACCACTAAATAACCTGACAAACTATCAAAACACAAGACAAAGGAGTGATCCAGAAAATGAATCAAGATGACGTAGAAAAGCGCCTGAATCCCGACGCTGGTCTAACTGCCAAAGCAGACGACAGCCAAGGCCAAGACGATCCAGACACAAAGAAACATGACGACACCACTAACGGTCCAAAGAAACTAAGTGGTTATGCAGTAGTTTTCAATAGCCCAAGTAAAGACCTCGGTGGCTTTAAAGAAGTCGTTGATCCGCACGCATTCGACCACGTGGACTTATCAGACGTCTATATGGTTTCAAACCATGATTTTAGCCAAGTCTTAGCCAGCACCAAGGCCGGAACCTTGACCTTAAACGTGGATGATAAAGGCTTGCAGTTTGAAGCAACTTTGCCCGATACGACCACAGCCAGTGATGCTTATAACAACGTCCAAGCTGGTAATCTATCAGCCATGAGTTTTACTTTCAATGCTGCGCCAGACGGTGACACGTTCACTAAAGACGACAGCGGACAAGTCATTCGTACCATCAAGCAAGTAAAGAGCTTGTTTGACGTCTCACTGGTAGCTATTCCAGCGTATGACGATACCAACGTCCAAGTGGACAAACGCAGCTACACTGAATGGTTGAAAGACCATGTAGAAGATCCAGAACAGCAACTACCACCAACCGAAAAACGAAAGGGAGTCAATCACATGACCGAAAAAACTATTATTGATAAAGAAGAACATACCGAATCTCGCGCTTACGAAGACTACATCCGCAGCATGGGTGAACAACGTGACGGCTTGACCACGACCACCGCTGGTGCAGTCGTTCCTAAAGAAGTTATCAATGACGTTTGGGACTTAAAGCAATCAGATTATGACTTGGCTAAATACGTCACTGTGAAGCAGGTCGGTACCCCAGTCGGCACCTATCCGATTGCCCTCACTAACAATGGCGTCTTAGCCACCAAGAAAGAACTTGCAGACGTAGCCGATGTTGACGCCAATATGTTTAAAGGCGTTGACTACAAAGTTGCTACCCGTGCTGGCAAGATTTATCTGTCTAATGAACTGGTAGAAGATAGTGAAGTTGATATTGTTGCCGAGGTTAAGAATCAACTCAAGAAGCTGGTACAAAACACGGACAACAGTAACATTATCAGTGTTCTGACTGGCAAGTCCACTACCGGTGATAACTTCAAGCACCTCACTGGTACTGGTCTCGATGACCTCAAGAAAACCTTCAATATTGAGTTGGACCCAGCACTGTCCTTGTCTGTTATCGTCAATCAGGACGCTTTCAACTACCTTGATACCTTGAAAGACAGCGAAGGCCGTTACTTGTTACAACCTTCAATCATTGCACCATCAGGCAAGCAACTGTTTGGGGCACCAGTGATCGTGGTTGCTAACAAAGTATTGCCGACTGATAAGGCGGGCACCTATCGGATCATCATCGGGGACTTTGCTCAAGCAATTTTCTTAGCCCAAAAGAACGAAGTCAACACCCAGTGGGAACGGTTCGACAGTTATAGCCAAGGCTTGGCCGTCGTGATCCGCAACGACTATGAAGTGGTTGATCCAGATGCTGCTCGAATTGTTGACATCACACCGGTAAAGGCCTAAGAGCATAATTTAGTGGGGTGTGCCTTTGGGTACGCCCCTATTTTTATATAGGAGATGAGCATATGAGTGTTACCACAGAAGATCTAAAGAGAGCACTGCGCATTAGTCACAGCGAAGATGATGCTATGTTGTCAGCCTACTTGTTGACGGCAAAGCAGTTCGTGATTAGCGCGGTTGACCAGACCCTTACGGATGAAAACTTTGGAGATGATCATCGTTTTGACTTTGCTGTCTCGTTGTTAGCACAACACTGGTATATTGACCGTGGTGTCGATGGGGCAACGTATGTACCAGATAGCGTTGTGAGCATGATTCAGCAATTGCGAGGTGTTGACTATGCCACTGGTAAATAGCATCAGCCAACTGAATGAACCCATTACTTTAGTGAGCTACACGATGGGTAATGTAAATGGGGTTCCTGTGAGCAACGTCAGGAAAGAGCACTTCACGACATGGGCACTTGTGTTAAGCCAATATTTAAGCGAAGTGAGGGCGTCAGTTGGGACGAAGCTCGAAGATACGGTGACCTTTGTTGTTCGGTATGATCAGCCAGAAACCATCCTTAACTCATGGCGCATTGAATGGCAGGGAAAGCAGTACGACATTGTGAAACTGACACCGGACACAGCCAAAAAACAATGGACAACAATCATAGGAAAACCAGTTGCCAATAAATAAGTATTAACTTATAATTAGGATAGTCCTAGGCGATAAGCGGGCAGAACCGTTTTAACCGACGCACGGCATAGCTAACCGGTGGCGCATTTTATAGACCAAGTCAGATTGATTTCTCGTAGCAAGTGAAGAGCATTCCTAAGCCCTCGCTGATACGATAGTCATAGTTTTCCTTGACTTGTTTCATTGTTTTTCATCTAAAGTAGCAATATCATTGGGCAAAGCGGGCAGAGATGCCCGTTTTTTGTGTGCTGAGAGACGCATTCTGATGCACGCTGAACAAGCATACCTTAAGGTACGGTCGTTCTGGGCAATATAAATGGGAGTCGCAAAACACGACCCCCTCTAGTATTCATGATTGCTCGATAATATCGAAACAGTTAACTAAGTTCGAATTTCGGACCTAGTTGACCATGTTTCAAATTGATACTTGCTTATTAGAACCAGGCGACAAACATTTACCCGTTTAGCCAACCATATTTTGCAAAATAAAAACATAAACAAACTAACTCAGCGTTCGCATAATTTTTCGACATTTGTTTAAATTGTGGTTTATTTTTTTCCGCAATGTACTTGCTTTTTTTAAGAGATCCTGATATTCCGGCCCTTTTAAGTCACCACCATAGCGAAGATCATTCAGTGTTTTTTGAAGATACAATATTAGTGACATTGTACGTAAAAAAGCTTTTATTTGACGATTGTTTAGTAATGCATTATTTTCCCTCAGTAACTGTGAATAATAGTCAAAACAATCCCATGTGTCGGCATAAGCCTCATGGCTTGCATGCACCCCGTGGTTAAATTGCAGTAAATCGTTCTTGTCAATTAAAGTAGCATAAATGGGTGAAAGAATCTGGTATATCTTAGTATTCACATTGTCACTATTTTTGTGCCTAAACATAGAGATGAAATCCTTTAAAAGTTTAAAGAGGTCTGACACAGTGTTAAGCGTAATCATTCATGCCTCCTAAAAAAAGCCACCTCATAATGAAGTGGCTTTTTTGTGTTAGTCATGTAGCTTTTCTTGTAGTTTATCTCCAGCATTATCAATGCCCTTAGCTGCGAAGACTGTACCTGCAACTAAAACACCGCCAACGATGAGAGTACTAGCAACCATAAACTTAAATGCAGCTTTTAAAGCGTCCATAAAGATGGCCTCCTATCAGTCTTTTGATCTGCCAACAAAGAAGGAGACTACGGCAACAACAATAATTGCGCCGATAATTGAAGGAATCAAAGCCATTCCTGCCAGTTGTGGCCCCCAATGGCCTAAAAGTCCCTCACCAATTGCAGAACCCACTAATCCTGCAATGATGTTAGCAAACCAGCCCATCGATTTGCCCTTGCTAGTGATAGCACCAGCAATTGCACCAATAATAGCACCAACAATTAAAGCCCAAAGAAAATGCATGATAATTCCTCCTTTTTGGTTATATTGTCTCTATAGACGAACACAGTATAACATACAGTAGCAACAAGAGATAATAAAATAGCCGCCCATAATGGACGGCCACCGCCTGCCAAGCAGAAATGAACTCCGTGGTTTTCTCGTGGTTTTCTTTTATTGATAATCAATGATAACCAATGACAATCTGGTTAAAATAAAAACCAGTAACGACGCTGTTTTGACAACGTTTGCTACTGGTTGATAACGCTATTCTGGGTGGTCAGGGGATCGAACCCTGGACCCACGGATTAAGAGTCCGTTGCTCTGCCAGCTGAGCTAACCACCCATGCTGCTTATGTCTGTCGCGCTTCACGACTTAAATATAATATCATGTACCCCTTACTGGCGCAAGTGTTTTGCAAATCTTTTTTCAAAGAATGTGACAAAAAGCTGACTGCTGCATTGTGTCATCAAGCGGTTAGGCAGCGATTTCGTCGGTTACTGGCAATTTGCTGATGGTCATTTGACGAGTGGTTGTTCACACTCTTATTTCGTGATAATGTGCTCGCATTCGCCTTGCATGTAAAGACCTTGAAGTCGAATGACCAAAACTTGGGCATTTGGCTTCAAGGCCACTTACGCTCCGGTTAAAATGCGCTCCTGCTCGCGCTCACAAAAAAAGACGGCCATCGCCGCCTTATTTCACTAACTTATTCTAGAACAAAACATGAATGGATTGATTGCTGTTGATCAGTTTGATCGCCTTGCCAAGCATTGGACCGACCGAGATCTGATCTAAGCCTTCGAATTTGTGCTTAGGATCGAGCTTAATGGTATCAGTGATGACGACCCGCTTGAGTCCCAGATGCTTGATGCGATCAACAGCGCCACGGGAGAATACGCCGTGGGTGGCTGCCGCGTAGACATCAAGTGCACCTGCTTCACTCAGGGCTTTGTAAGAGTCCACGATGCGATCGCCGGTATCGATTAGGTCATCAATCACGATGGCGTGCATGCCGGCAACGTCCCCGATAACCCCGATGTGCTCTTGATCACGCTTATCAACAATAGCAATTGGCGTATGTAATTCTTCAGCCAATGCCCGCGCTTGCTTGGTACCACTGTGATCAGGCGCGATGACAACGACATTATCGCCAAGATCTAGCTTCTTGAAGTAATCACCGATCAAGTGGTGGGCCTTGAGATGGTCAACTGGGATATCGAAAAAGCCTTGAATCTGATCCGCATGAAGTTCAACAGCAATGATCCGATTAACGCCATCCATCTCCAGCATGTTAGCAACAAGTTTGGCTGTGATTGGCTCACGGGAGCGCGCCTTGCGATCAGCCCGTGCGTAGCCATAATAAGGAATCACGACATTAATATGGTGAGCACTCGCCCGCCGCAACGCATCAACCATGATCATAAGTTCCATGAAGTTCTCATTAACCGGATCAGAGACCGACTGGATCACATATACATCAGCGCCACGAACACTTTCCGGTAGTTCAATTTGAACTTCCCCATCAGCAAAATGATTCACTCGAGCTGGCGACAGCGGTAGCCCGACCTCTTCCGCAATCTTTTCAGCTAATGGCCGGTTCCCATTAAGACTGAATAATTTTAATTCGTGCATCGATTTCTCCCTTTTTCGTATTTAACGGTCTGCACCGTCATTATACGAGAAAAGGCAAGAAATTGCGACTGATTATCCAATGCGGTAAAGTAATATCATAACATTTGCAGATTCATAAGCAGCGCTCCAGCAGGCGGCACCCCGGTCTCCGCCGTGCTTTGCCCTGACTGCAAGACTTGGAAATGGGAGGCACTGAGTCATGAAACAAAGCCATTTGATCGGCCTTGCAACCCCACTGTTATTATCGGCTGGCACGTTAGCGACCGCCGAAAGCTTTTATCAATATGCATTTCGCCGCATTAACTATATTCCAGACGCGCGGCGTTCGATGCAAAAGTATGCGGCTTCATATTATCGCCATGTCCACTGGGTAGAAAGTCAGGCCAATATTGAGGCATGGCATATGACAGCCCCGGATAATCAACGACTTGAAGCTCTTTGGTTGCCGCATCCTGGCAGTAAAAAAGCGGTGATTGTGGGCCACGGTTACAAAGGTACTGGGATTACGATGAGCAACTTTGCCCACATGTTTTACGATCTAGGTTTCAATGTTCTGCTACCGGATGATCGCGGGCATGGTGAATCGGATGGCCAATACATTAGTTTCGGCTGGCTGGATCGGCTGGATTATTTGGGTTGGCTGCAACGTATCATTGATCGAATCGGTGCAGACAGTCAACTGCTGTTGTTTGGTACCAGCATGGGTGGTGCCACAGTTTCGTTGGTGGCAGGCGAACCCAGTTTGCCAAAACAAGTGAAGGCTGTCATTGAAGACTGCGGCTACACCGATGTTGAAACCGAGTTGGCCTACTTACTGAAAAAGCAGTTTCACCTGCCACCAATGCCGTTGGTGCCACTGGCAAGTTTTCTTAACTATCGCCGGTTAGGTTATCCTTTACGCGTTGTCAACGTCCGCCAAGCACTCACTCGCAACCACTTGCCACTATTGGTTATTCACGGTGCGGAAGATGTCTATGTGCCAACGAAAATGGGTCGGCAAAATTATGCGGCTTCTGCGGGTCCTAAAGCCCTCTGGATCGTTCCGGGGGCTGCGCACGCGGAAAGCTACTGGATCAACCCGGAAGCTTATCAAGCACACGTCAAACGTTTTCTAGATATCTTTTTCTAACTGCCGCTTTGTAACCATCACAAAAATGGATCGTCTGAATGATCACCACCATTCAAACGGTCCATTTTAATGTCTAATCAAAAAAGCGCAGCACAGTCTAGAGGTCGTCCTCTTCATCTGCTTCAGCTTCATCGCGTTGTTTACTGAGCACATCGAATTGACGCAACATGGCCAAATTTGTCTCGATACTTTCCGGCCATTCCCAATGTTGAACATTAAAAACGTGCTTGAGGTGCGGACCGGCGCTGGCTGGCCACAATTTGGTCGTATAGGTCACCTTATCGGCAGCAAACACTTCTAGCAAAGCCTGACTTTGCAAATAGAAGCTGTCATTTTGGCCGCCAATCAGCATGAATGGCGGCAACTTGAGGTCTTTGGCAACTTGAGAAAAGTTAAGGTGGTCAGCCAATGCAGCATCGCCACCGCTCAGCTTATCAAGATAAAAAGCGGCCATATCGCTCATATCACCAGCGGCTTCTGGCAGTTTGCCAGGTTCAGCGACTGGGCACACCAAGGCCACCAAAGTGAAATTGAAATTAACCCGATCAACGCCAAAAAGTTCTTGTAGCTCTTCGCTTTGCTGAATGCAGGCCACTAGTGACGCTAGATGGCCGCCTGCCGAGTCACCGGTCAATAGAACATGATCGAGATCAAAGCCGCGCTGCGGGCCAAAATGCGACAACCAACGTAAGCTAGCAAAGATGTCTTGAATCTGCCCGCGCACATCGACATCTGGCAGCAAGCGATACCCCATGCCCATCACAGCATAACCTTGACTCGCCAAATAGCGGCAATAATTTCGGTTGAGATTGCGATCGCCATAAAACCAGCCGCCGCCATGAACATCAATCACAGTTGGCAACGTCGCATTGCGGCGTTTTGCCGGATAATATAAGTTCAAGGTCTGCTGCGGGTCAGCAGAGTTTTCATACCGGTATTCCGTTTCCCAGTGGACATCCTCTGGCACCCGTTCATCCGCATAGCGTGCCTTATCGCGCGCTGCCGTCTGCGCCCAGCCTGCCTGAATTTTTGCTAAAATGTCATCATCTGCCATTACCAAGGCCTCCATTTCACCATGTTCAAATCGCATTAAAAGATTAATCCCATCTTAACGCAAAAAGACTGCCAGTGAGTCAACTGACAGTCTAATCGTATGAATTAACCTTATCTCTTAACGATCTTTGGACTTAACGCTAGCTTCGACTTCATCAATCAAGCCAGCATCTTTCAAACCGGTCACTTCTTTGATGACATCCACCAGCGGCTGATCCTTCAGCATCGCTTGCAACTTCACAGCTTCGGCATCATTAGGTTCAACATAATGGAACATCATGCCAACGGTGTCCATCAAAACGCTGTAATTCAAACCGCGTTCCTTCAATTCGCGAATTGGGCGAATAAAGCGTTCGTCGTAACCTAGTTTGCGGATTGGTGTCCGGGCAACTCGAGAAATATCATCTGAGATGTACGGATTCTGGAAACGTTGCAACACCCGATTTTGATAGTTTTCGAGGTCTTTTTCGTCAAAATTCTTAAACTCTGACAACAACAACGAACGGGTTTCGGCCAGCGCACCCTTTGCCTGATTGAAGACTTTAGGATCCTTGATGGCGTCGCCAATTGTTGTATAGCCAAGGTACTTGCCGGTGTAAGCTGTGGTAGCGTGACCAGTGTTGACGGAGAAGAGTTTCCGTTCGATATAAGGTTCCAGGTCGGGCACATAGTCTACAGTCTTGAGTTTCAGATCCTTGTTCTTCATCTGACTCTCGTCAACAACCCATTCCTTGAAATCTTCAACACTAACGGCCAAGGGATCATCGTGCTTTTGTTGTGGCACGATTCGATCAACCGCGGCGTTAGGGAAGCCAACGTACGTATCAGCAAAGGTCTTGCCGGCGTCATCGAGATGCTCGTAGACACTCTTCTTAAGTGACTGAGAGCCACCGATCATATTTTCACATGCAATCACATCTAATGCCTGATGATTGTTGGCTGCATCACGTGCCTGCAAGCCTTGGGCAATTAGGGGTGCAATGATTGGCAGAATCTTCGGACCAATGGCGGTGGTCACCAGATCAGCCTGCGCAATTGCCTTCACAACTGCCTCGGGATCCTTGGCATTGTTCAACCCGTCAACATTGTCCACATGAATCTTCTTCTCACCGGGCGCTGCTAAGGTGATCGTATATTCGCCGCGTTGGTTTAACGCATTGATGATCGTCTCGTTAACATCGACAAAATTGATTTTGAAACCGTTAGCGGCAAGTGTTTCACCGATAAATCCGCGACCAATATTACCTGCACCAAAATGTACTGCTTCCATCATAATTTATTCAACTTCCTTCAGTAAATTGACGATTTCCTCCGGCGTTTGGGCGTCGGCAAGTTTCTGAACATTTTCAACATCACTGCAATAAAGCGCAATTTGCGACAACAATTTGAGATGTTCGCCATTTAAGCCAGCAATCCCAAAAACAACCGTGACCAAGTTCTCATCAGCCGGATCATCCGACCAGTCAACACCCCATGGATATTGCACAATCGAAATAGCCGTCGACTTAATATATTTCATCCCGGCCTCAGTGCCGTGGGGAATAGCAATGAAGTTACCCATATACACAGAAACATCGCGATTCCGATCAAGCATCGAATCAATATAAGCTGGTTCGACATTACCATTGTCGACCAAGAGTTGGCCGGCCTGACGAATGGCTTCTTCCTTGGTCTTTGCTTCCTGACCAAGTTTGATCGTTTTAACGTCTAGTCCTTTCATCATGTCACCTTCGATCAATTTTTTTGATTTCATTCATAAATACTTCTGTGATGATTTGATACAACTGGCTATAATGCCCTTTTTCAAAAAGTTGTAAATTCGTTGTTGACGCAATCAGCTTTGCGCTGACAGCGCTCAATAGCGTCAGTGTTTCCTGAGCAACTGGGTTCGGTGTCAAAAGTAGCAATACCCGATGCAACATGATCGTGCCCATATCCATGGCTGGAAGCGACAGCGGCGTTTTTAAATCGAATGCGCCGATGTAAGGCACTGTCACACCCTGACTACTGGTATGGATCATAGCGAGACCGGTATCGGGAATCCCAACTGGCGCTAATTCTAGTCGCTTTAGCAAGGCATCTTTGACGACCGGCGCTTCTGCCACCACGTCTGGTAAATGTGCTAGCATGGCATCGATTGTCGCTCCTGAGGTTGTCACCGCTTCGGTGATCTCTGTCACAGCGAAGTGCTGTAACATGTCATCAGCTGCTAATACCATGGTTTTGAGACTTTCAAACGCCGTCACAGTCTGATCTAATGACGGTTGTCTTTGCTGGGTCGCTTCTTTCGGCTTGACCTGTTGCAATAACCGTCTGATTTCACTAATCTCATCACGCGCCAAGATTGGCGTGATGACAAGATACTGATGCTTGAATCCCGGCAATGGCATCGTCGCAAGAATCAAACCGTAATGTGCCAGATTCTGGTTCGGCAGATCACTAACCTGAATGATCTTGATCTCTCGAATTTCCGGCACCTGTACACGTAGCTTCCCAGCAATCAGACTGCCGGTCCCCGGGCCATCGCTCGTAATCAGCAAGACAGCTGCTGGCACTTCGGTGTGGGTATGGTCCAAGACTGAAGCAAAGTACAACACCAGATACCCGAGCGCATTTCCAGTAAAGGCACCGCGACCAAAAACATCGTCAGCCGCTTGTTGAACTGCGTGGTAAAGTTCAGGATAATCGTCGCGCAGATGAGCCAGCACTGGATTCGTCATCGTGACGCCTGGCAGCCAATCACCGCCAGCGGTTCGTTGGACATGAGCCAACAGCGATGAGTAAAGCTGCGTATTCCCGGAAAATTTCCCGGGAAATGATCTGGCAACTTCACGAATCAATTCCTGCACTTCAAGGTTAACCGTTAAATCAAACGGATCAACTGGTTCTCCAGCCAAGCCACCGCGAATGGTACTGAGCTCAACGGCAAGAAACTGATAATCGCCAACGCGGACTTTCTGGCGAATCGCGGAGTCCATCTCCGCCAGAAACTCGAGAGCCAATTGTTGGTCCTGGAAAAGCCGTTCCTGGTCGAAATGGCGTTGCGCTTCAACATGCTGATCTTCTCGCAATCGGCGGGTATTAACTGCTACTGTCAGTAACACCGCTTTGCGCTGGTTGTCGCTGAGATCCGCCAACGCCTTGATGCGCAGCAAAGCCGCGTTTGCTGCCAGTAACTCTTCCTGCGGTAATCGTTCAACAAAATAATGTGTGACTGGATCGAATGTCTGCTGAGGATCACGGAGAAAGCGGAAGAAAACGTACGGATTAATCTCAGCATTCAACACGCCTACCAATACTCGGCGAATATCGCCTTCCGCACCATCAATCCAGATACCGGCAGCTTTTTGGCGATTTAATTGCAGATGATATTCATTCAAAGCGGGTTCAAGAATATCCAGATCTTGCTTAATGGTGGTGACACTCACGTCAACCGCTGCCGCTAACGCCGTCATTGTTTCCGGACCGTTGGCATTCAGCAACCGTAATGTTAAAGCACTTTGTCGTTGGCTAGGATCAAATGTCACCACCTGATCCTGTTTTGCCAAAGTCGCGGTTAAGGTAGCCAAATCATTGGTATCCCCGACCAACCGATACGTGCTGCCAGTGCCTTTATCGAGTTTTAAACCGATTGTGGCGATGTCACTTTCCAATTGCGAAAGCTCACGGTAAATGGTCCGACGGCTGACACCCAGCTGCCGTTCCAGCTCATCTCGGCTAACACCGGCGGGCTGACTCATCATGAGTCTGATCATTTCCTGTTCACGATTCGTTAGTAACATATTTTTCGCCTCAAGCGGCCGCAACACCGACCGAACTTATTTCATCTTCTCAATAAGCTTATCATAGTTCGTTGCGTTCAAGAGGCCATCAACGGTGTAGACCTGAACATTGGCAAACTGCAATTTAACGCGACGTGCTGTTTCTTTCGAAGCAATAATCAGCACATTGTCCTTGTCATCAATCTCGCCGATTGCGACATTACGAACTTTCACGTCTTTATTCAGTTTCCGTAATTCAGCACGGAATGTTGCCTGTGCCATGGTTGCGGAACCAATGTTTTGATCATGATGCAGGAAGTCAACTTCGGTAATCTTATCGAGATCAAGTTCCTTTAATTCGTCTTCCGGTGTTTCTTGTTTAGCTTTAGACGTCTCAGTTGCTGGCATTGCTTCGTCAGTACCGCCAACTGCTTCAGCCTTCAAGCTTGCGATGATTTCATCATACTTCGGACTGTTCAGGAAATTATCAACCGCAATATGAGCGGCATCAGGTGTCTTGTCCTTAGCCCGATCAGCTAATTCTTCTTGTGTCACAACCAGCAATCCCGGCTTGTCTTGCAGGTTACTGATTGCTGTGTTGGTAACCGAAAGATCCAGACCTGCCTTCTTTACCTTGTCGCGTAAGATGGAAGCGCCCATGGCACTGGAACCCATGCCGGCATCGCAAGCAAAGATAATCTGCTTAATGCCCTTGGCGGCTGACATCACATCCTTAGCTGCCGCAACATTTTGCTGACCCTTAGCTTCAGCCTTCATGGACTTCATTTTGGCTTCGCTTTCGGCTAATTCGTCACCGCTTGCGCTCTTATCGCGGCGTAAAATGACAGCCGAGATCAGGAAAGAAACAAGTGTAGCACCTGTGACACCAACAATTAAACCAATATAATTCCCAATGTTAACCGGTGACATTGCGAATAATGCGAAGATAGAACCTGGAGATGGTGAGCTCTTCAAACCAACATTGAAGATGGAGAAAAGTGTCGTCCCAGTAACACCACCAGCCATAACAGACAGGAACAGTGCTGGCTTCATCAAAACATATGGGAAATAGATTTCGTGAATCCCGCCAAGGAAGTGAATGATGATGGCGGAAGGTGCGGAACCTTTAGCAGATCCCTTACCAAACAGCGCAAATGCTAACAAAACACCAAGGCCTGGACCTGGATCAGGTTCCAGTAAGAACAGGATTGACTTACCATGTTCGGCTGCCGCCTGAATCCCAAGCGGTGTCAAAATCCCCTGATTGATCGCATTATTTAGGAACAAAATCTTTGCGGGTTCAATAAAGACGTTTGCTACCCACAACAACCCGTGATTGATAATCCAATCAACCCCAGTTGCCATGCCGTTAGTCAACGTAGAGATAATTGGACCCATTAGGAAGAAGCCAACGATTGCTAGCAACATCCCAATAATGCCGGCACTAAAGTTGTTGACCAACATTTCAAAGCCTTGTTTGATCTTATCTTGAAAACGGTCGTCCCACTTCTTAATACACCAGCCACCAAGTGGACCCATCACCATTGCGCCAATAAACATTGGCACATCAGTACCGACGATGACCCCCATGGCAGCAATCGCACCAACAACGCCGCCACGATGACCTGCCACCATCGAACCGCCTGAAAAAGCGATCAGTAATGGTAACAGATAAGTTACCATTGGCGAAATCATTTTTGCGAGCTGAGCGTTTGGATACCAACCACCTTTAAGGAAGATGGCTGTAATAAGACCCCAAGCAATAAAGGCACCGATGTTTGGCAACACCATGCCAGAAAGCTTGGTTCCGAATGATTGCATACCGGCTTTCAGATTAAATTTCTTTTTTTCTGCTGCCGGCGTGTTTGCTGTTTTTGCACCCAAGGCAAACACACTCCTTTCCCTTATTTACAAGTATTATTGTAACCGCTTCATGTAATCGCTGACAAAAGCTTCTTTGGCACAGTTGTCTGTGCCAAACATTCAGGTTGAATCCCCAGCTAACAGTTTACTAAGGAAAGCATCTGGTTTAAAACCATAACAGTGTACGTTAACTGTTTCACAAGTTATGGAAAACGCTACCGCTGTCTACTTTTTTGCTCGCATCATACTGAGGACGCTGTTATCTGATGTTGTTATCTACTATATGTCAGTTGTGCCTGACGCCCTATCGACTCAGCATAAACACAGAAAATCAAAATTTTCGGCATTACGGTATAGACCACTATTGACATGGAGGTTTTTTGATGCTACATTGGACTAGACCAGATAGGGGGATATCAATGATGGATGTAAAAATTTTTGATAACGATACAGAAGCAGGCAAGTACGCATTTGATTTGATCAAGCAAGGTATGGATAACGGTGCCAAAGTGCTCGGCTTGGCTACCGGCAGCACACCAGTCACCATGTACAAAGCAATGGTTAATAGTGATGTTGATTTCAGCAACATGACTTCCATTAACTTGGATGAATATGTTGGGTTGGCTCCAGACAATGACCAGAGCTACCGTTACTTCATGCAGAGTAACCTCTTCGACAAAAAGCCATTCAAGGAAACCTTTGTTCCAAACGGCTTGGCTAAGGATCCTGAAGAAGAAACCACGCGTTACAACAAAGTAATCGCAGACCATCCGATCGACATCCAAGTACTTGGCATTGGCCGTAACGGTCACATTGGCTTCAACGAACCCGGTTCACCATTTGACGCAGAAACCCGCAAAGTACCGCTGACCCAAAGCACCATTGACGCTAACGCCCGGTTCTTTGCAAGTGAAGATGACGTACCTCGCTACGCCTACTCCATGGGGATCGGCTCAATCTTGAAGAGCAAGAAGATTTTGCTGTTAGCCTTTGGCGAAAACAAGGCAGATGCTGTTAAAAAAATGATTGAAGGCCCTGTCACCAACGATGTGCCAGCGTCCGCACTGCAAAAGCATTCAGATGTTGTTGTCATCTTGGACAAAGCAGCTGCAAGCAAGCTGAGCAAGAAATAAGCTATTTCTTTCAATCAGCTGAGATGAAACAGGCCGATGCTCATCGGCCTGTTTTTTTATGGAAGTGTGGCTAACCCATTTAGAAAACGGCGTGTAAGCAGCCTTGGCTGTGATGACCGGGTTTTGGTCATGACCCCGCGCTCCTTGCAAGCAGGTTTCCGGGCTGACAAGCGTGTGAATCCCTTTCACCCCAGTAGTATCCGTCTTTTCCTGTAAGCGTTTCGATTTCTTGCCCTCTGCCGTGCGTATTCCATGGTAGAATGAGGCCATCACAACATTTAGTAACGGAGGAAATTATGTACAAAGCTGTCGTTTTTTTTGATTTAGATCAAACGCTGCTCAATGATGACAAACAGGTGCCACCCGAAAATGTTGCTGCGCTCAAAGCCCTTGAAGCCAACCAGATTCTGCCGGTCATTGCGACTGGCAGAAATTACTACGAACTGGCTGACATTATGGCAGCAACTGGGGTCCGCAGTGCAATTGCTGCTAATGGTGGTGACATTTTTCTTGACGGCGATCACATTTTTCAAAGTGTGATTGGCGAGCCGCAACTCACCCGTTTTCTCAATACGAGTGCAGCACAAGACATTCAGGTTGCCATGTACAACAGTGAAGCATCGGCGCTGACCGGCCATAATCAGCTCACCACCGATAACTATGCGCAGGTGCGGCAAACACCGCCGCCGGTCAAGCCATCTTTCTACGAGCATGAAGCAATCTGTATGATGTTAATGTTTGTACCATGGACCGATGCAGGTGACCAGATTGGGAAACAATTCATCCAAGATTTCCCAGAAATGACGTTCTACCGCAACTCGCATTATACGTTTGATGTTGTCAATCATGGCATTTCCAAAGGCAGTGGCATGGCCATCCTGTTAAATCAGCCATCCTTACGTGGTCTGCCAACTTACGCATTTGGCGACGGTTATAATGACATTCCGTTGTTGCAAGCAGCTGACACCGGAATTGCGATGGGGAACGCTTATCCAAAAGTTGCGGCTGTTGCGGATTATCAAACGGACGATTATCGCGAAAACGGTATTCCAAATGCACTTGCACATTTTAACTTGATTTAATTTTTAATGCGTAAAAACACATCAATATTAGCCTATTGGTGTGCTTTTTTTATGGCGCTTATCCATCAGCATTTTCCGCTAAATTTCGGTTGACTTTGCAAACATATGTTCCCATAATAATAAGTGTGAACTGTGAACTTAAAAATTTAATTTTAGGTGCAAAAACACTGTCATATTAAGGTTTGTAACACTTGCTATACCGTGTTGGCCAATTAAAGTCAAGACCGCGGCAGCGCAAATTTTCTGCTATACTCAAAGCATGCTGTGCGTTATTTGGGCGTGGTCGAAACACCGATCAATAATCGTACAACAGCGCAAAATCTGCTGATGGAGGGGTCTCTCATGTTAGAACAATCGACAATGCATCCGGTGGTTTGGATCAATCAACATACTTATATCAGTATCGTCAAAAATGCGGATTATAATTTAGAAGTCTGGGAGATTACCGACGAAAATCGGCAGCATCGGATGGCCCGGATGAATTACAAATATCACCGTGATAACTTTGCCGGATTCATCTATCGACTCTTCCCACAGATCGACTTGATTCAGATTCACAACATTCAAAAGAAGATCAACCCGTATTTCGACTTAGAGGTTTAGAGGTGTACACATGGATAGTCTGGTTATTCAGCTTCTGATCATGGTCGTTGTTGCTTTGCTGGTAACACTGCTCGTCATTTTTGCAGAATGGCGCGCTAAAAATTTTAAACCTTGGCAACTCGGTGTTCAATCGGTTGTCGCCGTGGTCTTACTGGGCGTTGGTATTAGCCTGCTAACAGTTAGATGAGGCAACTTGGTAAAACAGCCAAGTCTGTTCTGAGGCTGGCACACTTGAGCTTTCAACATGTTGCAGGATTTAAAAAATTATTATTCACTATATAGTTGGTCGCTTTGCGTTATAAAGCGGCCTTTTCGTTTGGTTCCACGTGGAACAAAAGGCCTTCTTCTCGTCTAATATGACCCAAGAACCGCAATATAATGGATTTTATTTTTGGCATCGGATGATTGGCCTTCGCAGTTGATGCCATTGATCACTACTTTTCTTCAAAATTAAATGACTTGGCTGATGCCCTCCCTCTTTATGCAACACCCTTTAGCAAATAAAACGCGCAAAATACAGCATTCAAATTCCTTGAAGACGACCCAAGATGTTAAAATTCAACATCGCATTTGTCGCAAAATTGACCATTTTGATGTATTAGAATCCGAATACCCGCGAATTGAAGCAATTTTAAGCCTGTCAAAATAAGGACACTTTTCCGCCAAATAGCGTTTTTATTAATGGACGTCATCCAATTCTATCCGTATACTTGCACCAACAAAGCGATTAGGGAAGCACTTTCAGGAGGGGCAAGTATGAATAAAGGACGATCAAAGGGTAAACGTATTTCGCAACGCATGGTGATCATTGGGATTGGTGCATTAGCCATGATTGGCGTCACCGTTTTTTTCCTAGTCACATCCAAAAAACCGACATCATCACCCGCACCGACAACGATAGCCATCTTCCAAGTGAAGAAGCATGAGTTACGAGTGCCGGGACAGGTACAGGCCGTACGTACGCAAAAAATCGACATTCCTGAAGGCACCGTCCAAAACATGACGGTTAAAAATGGCGATAGTGTGACGCTTGATCAACAACTTTTGACGGTTTACAAGCCTGACGTACAAGCAAAAATTGATGAAGCTTCACGTGCGCTTGAAAAACAACAACGCAGTCAAGCCACACTTGATCAGCAAATCAGCCAAATCAAAGCTACTTTGAGTAAGACCGCCGCCGATGATCCACAGAAGTCCGCCTTGCAGACACAACTTGATGAGGCGCAGAATAATCGCCAAGATTCGGCTGATGCCATCACCCAATCGAATCAGGATATCGCTAAATTAAAGCAAAGTCTGAATACGGTGGTTAAGGCTCCCTTTGCAGGTCGGCTGTACATTGACTATCAAGCAAATGGCAGTCAGACCATCACGGAAACCTCGGCTGAAGTTGAAGCCGTTGGTGAGGTCTCCGAATTTGATTATTCAAGTGTTAAAATCGGTCAATCTGCAACCGTACAGGCGCTGGCAAGCAAAACAAAGCAAGCGACAGACATCAATTTTATTAGCAGTGATCCGGCTAAATCCAGCAAGCCGAATCTCGCCAAGTATGAACTCACGACGAAATTACGTGACGGCTTTTTAAACGGCCAATCCATCACCATCACGATTCCCCTAAGCGGTTTGTTAATTCCCAAAGAAGCGGTTAAGGACGGGGCCGTTTTCAAAATCGTCAATAAACGCGCCATCCGAACTAAAGTAACCTATGTGGCAAAAGACGATATGTATGAAGTCTCAGATGGCCTCAGCAGCGGCGACCGCATTCTTCAAAAACCCGACAAAACAATCAAAGACGGGGCGAAGGTGAACGTTGATGATTGATTTACGGCATGTCAACAAAAGCTATCTGCAAGGCGACACAGCCTTCCCAGTGCTTAAAGACATCAACTTACACATTGATGAAGGCGAGTTCGTCGCAATTATGGGCCCGTCTGGCTCTGGCAAAACCACATTAATCAATATTATTGGCTTCCTTGATACAGCTTTTGAGGGCGACTACCTTTTTCAAAACGAAAATGTCGCCGCCTTTAATCGCGCCACTGCGTCAAAAATGCGAAATCAGCATGTCGGCTTTGTCTTTCAAAATTTCAGCCTAATCAATAACTTGAACATTTTTGAAAATGTCCTTATTCCTCTGAGTTATGGTGGCAATCGACGAAGTGATGTTAAAGAAAAAATCACTGAGTTGCTGCATTCTGTTGGCCTAGTCGATGTCGAAACGAAATTACCGCGCAATTTATCTGGCGGTCAGCAGCAGCGGGTGGCAATCGCTCGTGCCCTTGCAAATTCACCGCAATTCCTAATTGCCGATGAACCGACCGGCGCCTTAGAACCTGTCTAGTATCTTTTAAGAACTATCTTCAGGAAGGCCAATACAACCATT
>OATY01000102.1_pt1 | contig 40079 bp, 59 predicted proteins | sample 1476101 | NCBI WGS metagenome assembly OATY01 (sample SAMEA2579994, study PRJEB22360) | human gut metagenome
TTTACTCTGCCCCCTTTTTGCGGCTGATATCATACAGTTCTCTATCGGCTAATTTTTCTTCTAGTACGGCTAGCTGAGCGCTCAGTTTTTCCATTTGCTGTTCCATCTTCATGATGTGCTTACGGATCGGCTGAGTCTGGGTGCGGAATTCGGCTGCACGGCGCTTTTGATCTTTGCGCGCCTGAGCGCTGTTCCCGCTAGTTTCGCTTTCGCTTTTATTGGAGTCTTGCTGTGCCTGTTGACGTTGCAGGTCAATCATCCACTGTTGATAATCTTCCAAATCGCCAGCAAACGGCTCAACTTGACCATCGTGTACCAAGTACAGATCGTCGGTCGTTGAACGTAGTAAGTGACGGTCATGGGAAACCACCACCAATGCACCTTCGAAGTCGATGAGGGCTTCGGTCAGCGCTTGGCGCATGTCTAAATCGAGGTGGTTAGTGGGTTCATCGAGCAGCAACAAATTAGGGCGCTGCCAAACAACCAGTGCTAATACCAGACGTGCTTTTTCTCCACCGGAGAAACGCGCGGTGTGCTCGGTGACCTTATCGCCGCGGAAACCAAAACCACCCAGATAGTCACGCAGTTGCTGTTCCGTTTCGCGTGGGGCGATGCGGGTAAGATGCTGCAACGGCGATTCATCTGCGCGTAAATATTCCAACTGATGCTGAGCGAAGTAGCCCAGCTTCACGCCTTTGGCTAAACCGATTTCGCCTTTTTGCGGTGCTAGTTCACCCGCCAACAGCTTGATTAGCGTGGATTTACCTGCGCCGTTGCGGCCTAGCAGACCAATGCGAGAGCCGGGAACCAGATTCAGCTTGATGGAATCCAGAATGGTTTTGTCACCGTAGCCAGCGCTCACTTTTTCCATCCGCAGCAATGGGTTTGGCAGGCTTTCTGGCTCGCGGAAGCTGAAGTGGAATGGATTGTCGACGTGAGCTGGCGCAATGAGCTCCATTCGCTCTAGCATCTTCACGCGGCTTTGCGCCTGTTTAGCTTTTGATGCCTTGGCTTTGAAGCGATCGATGTAGCTTTGCAGATGCGCGACGCGCTGCTGCTGGCTTTCATACATCGATTGTTGCTGTGAAAGCTTAGTGGCGCGTTGCAGTTCAAACGATGAATAGTTGCCGGTGTACTCGAACATCTGTTCTTGCTCGATATGCAAGATTTTGTCGACGATCGGATCGAGGAAATCACGGTCATGGGAGATAAGAATCAGTGTGCCGGTATAGCTTTTTAGCCAGCGTTCTAGCCAAATCACCGCATCTAAGTCGAGGTGGTTAGTGGGCTCATCGAGCAGCAGTAAATCGGAGCGGCAAATTAGCGCTTGCGCAAGGTTAAGGCGCATACGCCAGCCGCCGGAGAAGGATTTTACCGGTTCTTCGAGCTGGCTTTGGCTAAAACCTAAGCCGTGTAGCAGGCTGGAGGCGCGAGAGCGGATGGTCCACGCTTGAATAGCGTCTAGCTTGCCATGCACTAATGCGATAGCGTTGCCGTCGTTGCGTTCGTTTGCGTCGTTGAGCTCAGACTCTAGCTGGCGGAATTCACGGTCGCCGTCGAGTACATACTCTAAAGCGGGCACGTCGAGCGCCGGGGTTTCTTGGTTGACCCACGCCAGCGCCCAGTTACCAGGAAAGTTGAAACTGCCAGCATCGGCACTCATTTCACCTTTTAACAGCGACAGCAGCGTTGATTTCCCACAGCCATTTTTACCCACCAGACCCACTTTCTGGCCGGGGTTAACCGTTGCACTGGCATTGTCTAGCAGAACGCGGGTACCGCGTCGAATTTGTAGCGATGAGAAAACAATCATAAAGCGCCGTCTATTAGAAATGTGTTAAATTACGGTTGTTTTTGCGTGAACAATAATAAGTTTTCAGAACACGCACACTATTAATTTTAATCTTAGCGCTGCATGGTAGCTGAAATGCTCACCGATGACGACGCTTTGGGGAGGGGAATAGATGTCGCAGCCACCGAAAGTATTGCTGCTGTATGCCCATCCGGAATCACAGGACTCGGTTGCAAACCGAGTTTTACTGCAGCCGGCACAGCAGCTAGAACATGTCACCGTGCACGATCTCTACGCGCACTATCCTGATTTTTTTATTGATATTCACCATGAGCAGAAACTGCTGCGTGAGCATCAAATCATTGTTTTTCAACATCCTCTTTATACCTATAGCTGTCCTGCCTTGTTGAAAGAGTGGCTGGATCGCGTGCTGTCGCGCGGTTTTGCCAGCGGCGTTGGCGGTAATGCCCTACGGGGAAAATATTGGCGCAGCGTCGTTACAACCGGTGAGCCTGAGGGGGCTTATCAAATGGGCGGCTACAACCGTTACACCATGGATGAAGTTTTGCGTCCATTTGAGTTAACGGCAGGCATGTGCCATATGCATTGGATGATGCCGATGGTGGTTTATTGGGCTCGCCGGCTTAAGCCCGACGTTTTGCAAACGCATGCCAAAGCCTACGGGCAATGGTTGGAATCACCTTTGGCGGGAGGCGGTAGTTTATGACCGAAGAGGGCTCACTCTTACCAGCGATACTGCTGTTCCTATTTGCAGCCGTCGTGGCAGTGCCGATTGCGCGGCGGATTGGTATTGGTACCGTGCTGGGTTTTTTGATTGCGGGTATTGCGATTGGTCCGTGGGGGTTAGGGTTCATCCGCGACGTGGATGAGATCCTGCATTTTTCGGAACTGGGTGTTGTATTCCTGCTTTTCATCATTGGCTTAGAGCTTAATCCTAGCAAGCTGTGGTCGCTTCGACGCTCGATTTTTGGCGTGGGGGCTGGGCAGGTTTTACTGACCGCAGTTATTCTGGGCGGTTTATTGCTGTTAACGGATTTTTCATGGCAGGCTGCGGTTATTGGTGGAATTGGGTTGGCGATGTCTTCCACCGCGATGGCTTTGCAGATGATGCGCGAGAAGGGGATGAACCGCAACGAAGGCGGTCAGCTCGGATTCTCGGTATTACTGTTTCAAGATATGGCCGTGATCCCTGCGCTGGCGCTAATTCCTGTTTTAGTCGGTTCCAGCAATAAAGATACGGATTGGACGTTTATTGCCATCAAAGTGGGCGCTTTGCTGGGGATGCTGATTGGTGGCCGTTTCTTACTGCGCCCCATTTTCCGCTATATCGCTGCGACCGGCGTGCGTGAGATTTTCACCGCTGCTGCGTTGTTAGTGGTGCTTGGCTCAGCCATGTTCATGGACGCGTTAGGCGTTTCGATGGCGATGGGGACGTTTATTGCGGGTGTGCTGCTGGCAGAGAGTGAGTTCCAACATGAGTTGGAAATCGCGATTGAACCGTTTAAGGGCTTGCTGCTGGGGCTGTTTTTCATCTCCGTGGGTATGGCGCTCAATTTAGGTGTTCTCTACACCCATCTGCCTGAGGTATTGGCCGGTGTCGCCATTTTGGTGGCGGTAAAAGGCGGTGTGTTATACCTGCTTGCTCGTATTGCCGGTATCCGTCGTTCGGTGCGTATGCAGTTTGCCGCGGTGCTGAGCCAAGGGGGCGAATTTGCCTTCGTATTGTTCTCTGCGGCCAGCACGCAAAAATTATTGCAGGGCGATCAGATGGCGCTGTTGCTGGTGATTGTTACGCTTTCAATGGTCACTACGCCGCTGTTAATGCAGTTAGTCGATCGTATTCTGGAAAAACGCTACAACCCGCAGGAAGAGGACGAGGAAGCGCCGTTTGTGGAGGATGATGATCCTCAGGTGATTATCGTCGGTTTTGGGCGTTTTGGTCAGGTTATTGGTCGCCTGTTGATGGCGAATAAAATGCGGATCACGGTTTTGGAACGTGATGTGAGCGCCGTCAGTATGATGCGTCGCTATGGATATAAAGTTTATTACGGTGATGCCACCGAGCTGGAACTGCTACGTGCGGCAGGGGCAGAGAAGGCGGAGGCGATAGTTGTAACCTGTAATGAGCCAGAAGACACTCTCGCCGTGGTGCACTTGTGCCAACAACATTTCCCGCATTTAAAAATTCTGGCCCGTGCGCGTGGCCGCGTTGAGGCACATGAATTGTTGATGGCTGGCGTGAATCAATTTAGCCGTGAAACGTTTTCTAGTGCGCTAGAACTGGGACGTAAGGCACTGATGGAACTGGGGATGCATCCTCATCAGGCGCATCGAGCACAGCAGCATTTTCGCCGTTTGGATATGCGCATGCTGCGCGAGCTGATGCCTCATCATCAGGGCGATGTAACGCAAATTTCGCGTGTCAAAGAGGCCAGACGCGAGCTGGAGGATATTTTCCAGCGTGAGATGCAGCATGAGCGGCGTCAGATGAATGACTGGGACGAAGAAGACCTGTGAAAAAGGTCTACGAATAAGGTAACAAAATGAAAAAGAGATTTATTGCTGGAGCAACCTGTCCCGCCTGTAAGGCACAGGATACGTTGGTGGTGTGGCGAGAGAATAATATTGAGCATGCTGAGTGTGTTAAGTGCGGGCATCAGCTAAGTCAGCCAGAGGCCGATGTCAGCGAGCATGTACAGCATAACAACCAAATGATCGGTATTTTTAAGCCAGAATAAGCGGCAAGGGTGGCGTTTCAGCGAGGGATTTTTTATCCTTGTGGGTACAGTGGCGCAAAATTCCGCTACAATCTGCGCCAATTTAGTTTCCAACGCTAGGAGATATCATGAAAGTAGCAAAAGACCTGGTGGTCAGCTTGGCCTATCAGGTACGTACAGAAGACGGTGTTTTAGTTGATGAATCTCCGGTGAGTGCACCGTTGGATTATCTGCACGGACATGGCTCCCTGATTTCTGGGCTGGAAGCAGCTCTGGAAGGTCACGCTGAAGGCGATAGCTTTGACGTTCACGTTGGCGCCAATGACGCTTACGGCAACTACGATGAAAATCTGGTTCAGCGCGTTCCTAAAGACGTTTTCATGGGCGTTGACGAACTGCAGGTTGGCATGCGTTTCTTAGCTGAAACCGATCAGGGTCCAGTTCCAGTTGAAATTACCGAAGTTGACGACGACCACGTTGTTGTTGATGGTAACCACATGCTGGCTGGCCAGAACCTGAACTTCCACGTTGAAGTTATCGCAATCCGTGAAGCAACAGCTGAAGAGCTGGAGCATGGTCACGTACACGGCGAGCACGATCATCACCACGAACACGGCGAAGGCTGCTGTGGTGGTCACGGCCACGAACACGGTCACGACCATGGTGAAGAAGGCGGTTGCTGTGGTGGTAATGGCAAAGGCAACGGTGGTTGCGGCTGTCATTAATTCTGTGATTGATAAGCAGAATGAAAAAAGCGGCCTTGGCCGCTTTTTTGTTGTTGAATCATCGCTCAATAGTGAGGTGGCGGTGTTTCTTCTGATGGGTGAGCCATCATCGACGGCTGAGCTGCTTTAAGCTTATCCACCAGTAAATGCATTTGTTCGCGGTATTTATTCATCTCTAGCTGAAGAGCAATAACCGTTTGGTTGAGCTCCTCAATCGTTATTTCCTGAAAAGCCAGTCGGCTTTCGAGCATTTCAAATCGGGATTCAAGCTCTTCGCGATCCCAAGCCGATGGTTGCATAATCTTTCCTCTGAAAACGGTGTAGTTTCTGTTCACAATTTCATAGGTGAAATTTCACCTCATAATCGTTATTTTACCCGTAAAGCAGGCGAATTGCGCGTTACGCTTGTTGATTGGCTAAGCGAGTGAAACTTTTTGGGCATGTTGTAGTCTGAATTTATCAGACTGGCACGCTTAGTGATTGTTTTATGCGTCAACAGACCGCTATAGTAGCCAACTACATTTAGCTCATCGTTATTTAAGGTAATTTGCCTTAAAGTTTGGAGAAATGGATGAAATCTTTTTTTAAAGTTACTGTGCTGGCAACCACAATGGCTCTGGCTCTGAATGCATCAGCGTTCGCCGCTGACGCAGCTAAAGCTGCAGATGCTGCGCCGACAGCAACTAACAGCAAATTCAAGAATGACGATCAGCAGGCAGCATATGCATTAGGTGCTTCTCTGGGACGTTATATGGAAAACTCCCTGAAAGAGCAGGAAAAACTGGGCATCAAGTTGGATAAAGACCAGCTGATCGCCGGTGTCCAAGATGCTTTCGCAGGTAAAAGCAAGCTGACCGACCAAGAAATCGAAGGCACTCTGCAGGGCTTTGAAGCACGCGTAAAAGCATCTGCACAGGCTAAGATGGAACAGGATGCTAAAGCTAACGCAGATGCGGGTAAAAAATTCCGTGATGCGTTCGCTAAAGAGAAAAACGTTAAAACCACCAAAACTGGCCTGATGTATCAAGTTGATAAAGAAGGCACCGGTGCTGAGCCAAAAGACAGCGATACCGTAGTGGTTAACTACAAAGGTACTCTGACCGATGGTACTGAGTTTGATAACTCATACAGCCGCGGTGAGCCACTGTCTTTCCGTCTTGATGGCGTTATCCCAGGCTGGACCGAAGGCCTGAAACACATCAAAAAAGGCGGCAAAATCAAGCTGGTCATCCCACCAGAATTGGCATATGGCAAAACTGGTGTCCCAGGCATCCCTGCAAACTCTACGCTGGTATTTGATGTAGAACTGTTGGACGTTAAAGCTGCACCAAAAGCTGATGCGAAAGCAGAAGCTCCAGCAAAAGCTGACGCAGCGAAAGCAGGCAAGTAATTAACTTGAATGTTTAAAAAAAGCCGTGGAATATTCCACGGCTTTTTTGTTTTTTATCGTTGGAAGGTAAAAAAAACTTTTACCCCGCTGGCCTCAAGGATTTTAATAGGGCAGCTTTGCTAAACTTTATTTGCTAACTAGCACGTTTTCTTGAATCTGCATCCATCGATGGATGCGTAGCTAAATCCTCCGTGGGGGTTGTCTTCAATGTCCAATACGCTTATGCCTGGTGACACCAGTGAGCTCGATTTACTGGATGAGCGTCCGTTCAGCCAGACCGATCATGAAATTCTGAAATCATACGAAGCCGTTGTTGATGGTCTTGCTATGCTCATTGGCTCTCATTGCGAAATCGTTTTGCATTCGCTTGAGGACTTGAAATGTTCAGCGGTACGCATTGCTAACGGTGAGCATACGGGGCGCAAAATCGGTTCGCCGATTACCGATTTAGCCCTGCGCATGCTGCACGATATGGCCGGTGAAGATAGCAGCGTGTCAAAAGCGTACTTCACTCGTGCAAAAAGCGGTGTGTTGATGAAGTCGGTTACGATTGCTATTCGTAACAAAGAGCAGCGCGTTATTGGTCTGCTGTGTATTAACATGAATCTGGATGTGCCTTTCTCACAGATCATGGAAACCTTTATTCCTAAGGCTTCACAAGACGTTGCTTCATCCGTGAATTTTGCCTCTTCCGTGGATGACTTGGTGGCGCAGACGTTAGAGTTCACCATCGAAGAAGTGAATGCTGACCGTTCGGTATCAAACAATGCGAAGAATCGCCAAATTGTGCTGAACCTGCATGAAAAGGGCATTTTTGATATCAAAGACGCCATTAATCAGGTTGCCGACCGTCTGAATATCTCTAAGCACACGGTGTATCTGTATATTCGTCAGTTCAAAAGCGGCGACCTACAGGGCAGCGATCGCTAATGCTGAGCTACTCCTTATTTGTGACAGGCCCTGCTTATGGCACGCAGGCGGCGAGTAGCGCCTACCAGTTTGCTCAGGCACTGGTGGCCAGCGAACATCAATTGGTCAGCGTATTCTTCTATCGAGAGGGCGTGAGCAACGCTAATCAGCTGACATCTCCGGCGAGTGATGAATTCGATCTCGTTCGTGCGTGGCAGAAATTAGCGCAGGATCATGGTGTAGTGCTCAATGTGTGTGTCGCGGCAGCGCTGCGCCGCGGCGTGGTTTCAAAAGATGAAGCGGCACAGTTGGGCCTGCCGACTGCCAATTTGCAGGATGGCTTCGTCTTAAGTGGATTAGGTTCACTGGCTGAAGCGGCATTGACCTGCGATCGCATCATGCAATTCTGAGGGGATGGGATGAAACGTTTAGCTTTTATTTTTACTCAGCCTCCGCATACATCAAGCGCAGGACGTGAAGGACTGGATGCCTTATTGGCTGCTTCAGCCTTTAGTGAGGATATTCAGGTGTTTTTTATTGGGGATGGTGTTTTCCAACTTTTGCCCAATCAAAAACCGGCTGAAATTCTTTGTCGAGACTATGTTTCAACCTTTGGCGTGATGCCGCTTTACGATATTGAAGACGTTTATATCTGTTCCGAGTCACTGCGTGAAAGAGGTTTACAGGACAATCAGCAGTGGATTATCGACGTTCAACTGCGAACTGCGGCACAGATTCGACAAAATCTTGAACAACGCGATGTTGTGCTAACCTTTTAGCCTTTGGTGATATTTTACATGTTACATACGCTGGCAAAGTCTCCAACCTCAGCAGATCTGACAACTCTTTGCGCTATTGTGGGCAATAATGACGCTATCGTGCTTCTTCAGGACGGTGTTCTGTGCGGGCTAGCAAATACCCATGCCCTTGAAAAGCTCATTTCTGCCTCCACATCCCTATATGCGCTGAATGTCGATGTTATTGCTCGAGGTTTGAGTGCTCGAATTTCATCCAATATCGTGTTGTTAGACTATAATCAGTTCGTTGAACTGAGTGCCAAACACCCTCAGCAAGTATCTTGGTGAGAATGCGATCTTGTATATTTCTTGACACCTATACTGGGCAGCCATAAAATTCTGCGTCCTCATATTTTGCCCATGGCTTTATGGGGAGATTTATCACACTTGTTTACGAAGCAAAAAACGAAGCAAATACCAGGAGCTATTAATGGCAACAATTAATCAGCTGGTACGCAAACCACGCTCCATGAAGGTTGCTAAAAGCAACGTTCCTGCGCTGGAAGCTTGCCCGCAGAAACGTGGCGTATGTACTCGCGTATATACCACCACTCCTAAAAAACCAAACTCCGCACTGCGTAAAGTTTGCCGTGTGCGTTTGACTAACGGTTTTGAAGTTACCTCCTACATCGGCGGTGAAGGTCATAACCTGCAGGAACACAGCGTGATCCTGATCCGTGGCGGTCGTGTAAAAGACTTGCCAGGTGTTCGTTACCACACCGTTCGTGGTGCGCTTGACTGCTCCGGCGTTAAAGACCGTAAGCAATCACGTTCCAAATACGGCGTGAAGAAGCCAAAGGCTTAATGGTTCTCCGTTAAGTAAGGCCAAACGTTTTAACTTTAATGTCAAACTCGAACTATAGAGTTTTGGACAACCCTGAATTAACAACGGAGTATTTCCATGCCACGTCGTCGCGTCATTGGTCAGCGTAAAATTCTGCCGGATCCTAAGTTCGGATCAGAACTGCTGGCTAAATTTGTAAACATCCTGATGGTAGATGGTAAAAAATCTACCGCAGAAGCAATCGTATATACCGCGCTGGAGACCCTGGCTCAGCGTTCTGGTAAAAACGAACTGGAAGCTTTTGAAGTAGCCCTGGACAACGTCCGCCCAACCGTCGAAGTTAAATCTCGTCGCGTTGGTGGTTCTACTTATCAGGTACCAGTAGAAGTCCGTCCGGTTCGTCGTAATGCTCTGGCAATGCGTTGGATCGTTGAAGCTGCTCGTAAACGCGGTGATAAATCCATGGCTCTGCGCCTGGCGAACGAACTTTCTGATGCTGCAGAAAACAAAGGTACTGCAGTTAAGAAACGTGAAGACGTTCACCGTATGGCCGAAGCCAACAAGGCGTTCGCTCACTATCGTTGGTAATCCCTTCATAGTGTTAGTCACCAAGCGGGCGCTTCAAGCAAGCCGCCCGCTGTGGGTAACTTAACTTGAACGTCCTAGGAATAGAGGAATCAAATGGCTCGTACAACACCCATTGCCCGCTACCGTAATATCGGTATCAGCGCACACATCGACGCCGGTAAGACTACTACTACCGAACGTATCCTTTTCTACACCGGTGTAAACCATAAAATCGGTGAAGTTCATGACGGCGCTGCCACCATGGACTGGATGGAACAGGAACAAGAACGTGGTATCACCATCACTTCCGCTGCAACTACTGCGTTCTGGTCAGGTATGGCTAAGCAGTATGAACCGCATCGCGTAAACATCATTGACACCCCAGGGCACGTTGACTTCACCATCGAAGTTGAACGTTCCATGCGTGTTCTTGACGGTGCGGTAATGGTTTACTGCGCGGTTGGTGGTGTTCAGCCACAGTCTGAAACCGTATGGCGTCAGGCTAATAAATACAAAGTTCCACGCATTGCGTTCGTTAACAAAATGGACCGCATGGGTGCTAACTTCCTGAAAGTTGTAGGCCAGATCAAATCCCGTTTGGGCGCGAACGCTGTTCCGCTTCAACTGGCAATTGGCGCTGAAGAAGGTTTCACCGGTGTTGTTGACCTGGTGAAAATGAAAGCGATCAACTGGAACGATGCCGATCAGGGCGTGACCTTCGAATACGAAGAGATCCCAGCTGATATGGCTGAGCTGGCTGCTGAATGGCACCAGAATTTGGTTGAGTCTGCAGCAGAAGCTTCTGAAGAGCTGATGGACAAATACTTGGGCGGCGAAGAGCTGACCGAGGAAGAAATCAAAACTGCCCTGCGTTCACGCGTACTGCGTAACGAGATTATTCTTGTTACTTGTGGTTCTGCATTTAAGAACAAAGGTGTTCAGGCGATGCTGGATGCGGTAATTGATTACCTGCCATCACCGACTGACGTACCTGCAATCAACGGTATGCTGGACGACGGTAAAGATACTCCTGCTGAGCGTCATGCGAGCGATGAAGAGCCATTTGCTGCTCTGGCGTTCAAAATTGCTACCGACCCGTTTGTTGGTAACCTGACGTTCTTCCGCGTGTACTCTGGTGTTGTTAACTCCGGTGATACCGTATTTAACCCGGTAAAATCGGCGCGTGAGCGTTTTGGTCGTATCGTTCAGATGCACGCTAACAAGCGTGAAGAGATCAAAGAAGTTCGCGCAGGCGACATTGCTGCGGCAATCGGCCTGAAAGACGTGACTACTGGTGACACCATTTGTGATCCGGATAACGTGATCATTCTGGAGCGTATGGAATTCCCTGAACCGGTAATTTCCATCGCAGTAGAACCGAAAACCAAAGCTGACCAAGAAAAAATGGGTCTGGCTCTGGGCCGTCTGGCAAAAGAAGACCCATCATTCCGCGTATGGACTGATGAAGAATCTAACCAGACCATCATCGCAGGTATGGGTGAGCTGCACCTCGACATCATCGTTGACCGTATGAAGCGTGAATTCAACGTTGAAGCGAACGTCGGTAAACCTCAGGTTGCTTATCGTGAAGCTATCCGCACGAAAGTTACTGATATCGAAGGTAAACACGCCAAGCAGTCTGGTGGTCGTGGTCAGTATGGTCATGTTGTTATCGACATGTACCCACTGGAGCCGGGCTCAAATCCGAAAGGTTACGAGTTCATCAACGACATCAAAGGTGGTGTAATTCCTGGCGAATACATCCCTGCCGTTGATAAAGGTATCCAGGAGCAGCTGAAATCTGGTCCACTGGCGGGTTATCCGGTTGTTGACCTCGGCGTGCGTCTGCACTTCGGTTCTTACCATGACGTTGACTCCTCTGAGCTGGCGTTTAAACTGGCCGCTTCTCTTGCCTTCAAAGATGGCTTTAAGAAAGCGAAACCAGTTCTGCTTGAGCCTATCATGAAGGTTGAAGTTGAAACTCCAGAAGAGAACACTGGTGACGTTATCGGTGACCTTAGCCGTCGTCGTGGCCAGCTGAAAGGTCAGGAATCTAACGCTACTGGCGTTCAGATTCACGCTGAAGTGCCGTTGTCTGAAATGTTCGGATACGCAACTCAGCTGCGTTCTCTGACCAAAGGTCGTGCATCTTACTCCATGGAATTCCTGAAGTATGATGATGCGCCGAACAACGTTGCTCAGGCCGTTATTGAAGCTCGTGGCAAATAAGCTACTAGTTTAAAACATTGATCCCGTGCTCTCTCTATGAAGGGAGAGCACAAGAGTAAGGAATAAAGCCGTGTCTAAAGAAAAATTTGAACGTACAAAACCGCACGTTAACGTTGGTACAATCGGCCACGTTGACCACGGTAAAACTACCCTGACTGCTGCAATCACTACCGTTCTGGCTAAAACCTACGGTGGTTCTGCACGTGCATTCGACCAGATCGATAACGCGCCAGAAGAAAAAGCACGTGGTATCACCATCAACACTTCTCACGTTGAATATGACACCCCGTCACGCCACTACGCGCACGTTGACTGCCCAGGGCATGCTGACTACGTTAAAAACATGATCACCGGTGCTGCACAGATGGACGGCGCTATCCTGGTTGTTGCTGCGACTGACGGCCCTATGCCTCAGACTCGTGAGCACATCCTGCTGGGTCGTCAGGTTGGCGTTCCTTACATCATCGTATTCCTGAATAAATGCGACATGGTTGATGATGAAGAGCTGCTGGAACTGGTAGAAATGGAAGTTCGTGAACTTCTGTCTCAGTACGACTTCCCTGGTGATGATACTCCAATCATCCGTGGTTCTGCTCTGAAAGCGCTGGAAGGTGCACCAGAGTGGGAAGCTAAGATCGTAGAACTGGCTGAAACTCTGGATTCTTATATTCCACAGCCAGAACGTGCTATCGACAAGCCATTCCTGCTGCCAATCGAAGACGTATTCTCTATCTCCGGTCGTGGTACAGTTGTTACCGGTCGTGTAGAGCGCGGCATCGTTAAAGTGGGTGAAGAAGTTGAGATCGTTGGTATCAAAGATACCGTTAAATCAACTTGTACCGGCGTTGAAATGTTCCGTAAACTGCTGGACGAAGGTCGTGCAGGCGAGAACGTTGGTGTTCTGCTGCGTGGTATCAAGCGTGAAGATATCGAACGTGGTCAGGTTCTGGCTAAGCCAGGCACCATCAAACCACACACCAAGTTCGAATCAGAAGTTTATATTCTGAGCAAAGATGAAGGCGGCCGTCATACTCCGTTCTTCAAAGGCTACCGTCCACAGTTCTACTTCCGTACAACTGACGTGACCGGTACCATCGAACTGCCAGAAGGCGTGGAAATGGTAATGCCAGGCGATAACATCAAAATGATCGTTACCCTGATCCACCCAATCGCAATGGACGATGGTCTGCGTTTCGCAATCCGCGAAGGCGGCCGTACCGTTGGTGCAGGTGTTGTTGCTAAGGTAATGAGCTAATATTTAGCTTCTGAACCAAATGCAGTAAAAGGGCGCTTAGGCGCCCTTTTTTATTACAAGAAAAACATGAACTGATTCAAGTTAGTACGATTTATAAGCAGTAAAATAAGATGCTTTTATTGAAATGATAACGTTTATTATTTAGACTCTTATTATCAAATTAGTAAAGAGTAAAATATGTACGTTTGCTTATGTAATGGGATTTCGGACAAAACAATACGTCATGCAATCCGCAAATATCAGCCGAGCTCTCTCCATCATTTGCGTAAAATAGTTCCATTCGGATCTGAATGCGGCAAATGTATCCGTCAGGCTCGAGAGATTTTCGATGAGGAAACCACGGTACTTCAAAGTAGCTTCATAAACGTGGCATAAAAGTAGGGTTATTTTTTTGACTCTTCAGACTCTGGTTCTACACTAAAAGAACTGGAAGCGGAGGGTTTTGTTTATGAAAGGCGATAAAAAAGTTATTGGCCACCTCAACAAGCTACTTGGAAATGAACTCGTAGCCATCAATCAGTATTTCCTTCATGCCCGTATGTTTAAGAATTGGGGGCTCACACGACTCAATGACATTGAGTACCACGAGTCGATCGATGAGATGAAACATGCTGACCGTTACATCGAAAGAATTCTTTTTTTAGAAGGACTGCCAAATCTTCAAGATTTAGGGAAACTTAATATCGGAGAAGACGTGGAAGAAATGTTGAGATCCGATCTTAAATTAGAACTCGATGGTGCAAAAAACTTACGTGAAGGTATCGCTTATGCAGATTCAGTCCATGACTATGTCAGCCGTGATCTCATGATTGAAGTCCTGTCTGATGAAGAAAAACATATCGACTGGCTGGAAACTGAGTTAGATCTTATCCAACGTCTGGGAATCCAAAATTACCTATTAGCTCAGGTTAAAGAAGAAGCTTAATTTCCATGATTGCAATATATCGAAAATAACCACCCAGCCGGCGATGGCCAAGCAAGGACCAAAAGGCAGGGGGTGGTTCTTTTTCAGTGAACAAAACCTCCGGCCCCCCCACCAAACAATTCCACCAAAGGACGCACTGGCAGATATCAATGCCAAGTTTTCATACCCTGCCCATGCACCGAGTGCAGCCAACAGTTTAGCGTCACCTAATCCGATACCCATTTTTCCTGCTAAATGCTGAGTTATCCAGCCTAGAAACCAAATAAAGATATAACCCGCGGCTGCACCAGCAACGGCGTGTTCTATTGGAGTCGCATTAGTGTATGCATTAAAACAAAGGCCGAGCCAGAGTAGGGGGAGTGTCAATACATCCGGTAAGAGGTAATGCTGAAAATCCAAAAGAGACAAGGTGATGAGAAACCAGCTGATTAGCCAAACAATGGGCACGATTGATAGACTAATATGAGGCCAGAAGGATATAGCCAGAAAAAACAGTCCATAGCCGATTTGCGCCTTTAAGCTGCCTCTGTAGATTGAAGAAAACGACGGCGTTCGAGCGGCTGGAGCTGGAGAGAGAATCTGGTTAGGTATCGTACGTCTTGCGATATTCGTGGTGCAACCACTGAAAACAGCAAATACGATACTAAGCGCTACACGCATTTCACGTTCGGAAATGACGCTAGAATAGATGTCCCTAAACAATTCCATCAGTGTTTCCTCCATTCGATATACGCAACATCATAGCTGGGCACATCGTGCTATAGAGGCGATTTTATTGGAATCAAAGTCACACGACTGTATGAATTTTATGCAAATCATAACGAGGGCGCGTATTTTACTCGCGTGTATTTGAAGGAAATCAAATGGTGCAGGCAGGATAGGCGAGGAGCCTTTCTACTATTTTTGCGCATTTAGGTTGCTTCCTGAGCTGGTTTACGTATAATGCGCGGGCTTACCTAATCTTGGTAAGTCTGATTCTGAATCAGAGATAGTCCTAGACTATCGAACAATACTCCCGATATGGGGGTTATATGTTGAACGATTACACTCCCCCATCAATCGAAATGGGTGTGAGGAGTAATTTTTTACGTTTATAAAATAATTGGAGCTCTGGTCTCATGCAGAACCAAAGAATCCGTATCCGCCTGAAAGCGTTTGATCATCGTCTGATCGATCAATCAACTGCGGAAATCGTCGAGACTGCTAAGCGCACTGGTGCGCAAGTCCGTGGTCCGATCCCGCTGCCGACCCGCAAAGAGCGCTTTACCGTTCTGATTTCTCCGCACGTCAACAAAGACGCGCGCGATCAGTACGAGATTCGCACTCATAAGCGCCTGGTTGACATCGTTGAGCCAACCGAGAAAACCGTTGATGCTCTGATGCGTCTGGATCTGGCTGCTGGTGTAGACGTGCAGATCAGCCTGGGTTAATCAGGTCATTGAACGATTGAGAGGTTGAAACAATGATTGGTTTAGTCGGTAAAAAAGTGGGTATGACCCGCATCTTCACTGAAGATGGCGTATCTATCCCAGTAACCGTTATCGAAATCGAAGCAAACCGTGTTACTCAGGTGAAAAGCCTGGATAACGACGGCTACTGCGCTGTACAGGTAACTACGGGTGCTAAAAAAGCAAACCGTGTATCTAAGCCAGAAGCTGGTCACTTCGCTAAAGCTGGCGTAGAAGCTGGCCGCACCCTGCGCGAATTCCGTCTGAATGAAGGCGAAGAATTCACCGTAGGTCAGAGCATTAGCGTTGAAATTTTTGCTGACGTTAAAAAAGTTGACGTTACCGGTACTTCTAAAGGTAAAGGTTTTGCTGGCACAGTTAAGCGCTGGAACTTCCGTACCCAAGATGCTACCCATGGTAACTCCTTGTCTCACCGCGTTCCGGGTTCTATCGGTCAGAACCAGACTCCGGGCAAAGTGTTCAAAGGCAAGAAAATGGCAGGCCAACTGGGTAACGAACGCGTAACCGTTCAGAGCCTGGATGTAGTACGTGTTGACGCTGAGCGCAACCTGCTGCTGGTTAAGGGTGCTGTTCCGGGTGCAACCGGTGGCGACCTGATCGTTAAACCAGCTGTAAAGGCGTGAGGAGATAGGAATGGAATTAGTATTGAAAGACGCGCAAAGCGCGCTGACTGTTTCCGAAACTACCTTCGGTCGTGATTTCAACGAAGCGCTGGTACACCAGGTTGTAGTTGCTTATGCAGCTGGTGCCCGTCAAGGTACTCGTGCTCAGAAGACCCGTGCTGAAGTAACTGGTTCAGGCAAAAAACCGTGGCGTCAGAAAGGTACTGGTCGCGCTCGTTCTGGTTCTGTTAAGAGCCCGATCTGGCGTTCCGGTGGCGTTTCATTCGCTGCGAAGCCTCAGGATCACAGTCAAAAAGTTAACAAAAAGATGTACCGCGGCGCGCTGAAAAGCATTCTGTCCGAACTGGTACGTCAAGATCGTCTGATCGTCGTCGAGAAGTTCTCTGTAGAAGCGCCTAAAACTAAGCTGCTGGCACAGAAACTGAAAGACATGGCGCTGGAAGACGTGCTGATTGTAACCGGCGAAGTCGACGAAAATCTGTTCCTGGCCGCTCGCAACCTGTACAAGGTTGATGTGCGTGACGTTACAGGTATCGACCCAGTTAGCTTGATCGCCTTCGACAAAGTGGTTATGACTGCTGACGCTGTGAAGCAAGTTGAGGAGATGCTGGCATGATCCGTGAAGAACGTCTGCTGAAAGTACTGCGCGCGCCGCACGTTTCTGAAAAAGCGTCTATGGTGATGGAAAAAACCAACACCATCGTTCTCAAAGTTGCTAAAGACGCAACTAAAGCAGAAATCAAAGCCGCAGTTAAGAAACTGTTCGAAGTTGAAGTTGATGCAGTTCACACCCTGGTAGTTAAAGGTAAAGTGAAGCGTCACGGTCAGCGTGTTGGTCGTCGTAGCGACTGGAAAAAAGCTTACGTCACCCTGAAAGAAGGCCAGAATCTGGACTTCATCGGCGGCGCAGAGTAAGTCGGAGGAGTAGCGAACAATGGCAATTGTTAAATGTAAACCGACATCTCCGGGTCGTCGCCACGTTGTTAAAGTGGTTAACCCTGAGCTGCACAAGGGCAAACCGTATGCCCCGTTGCTTGAAAAACTGAGCAAATCCGGTGGCCGTAACAACAATGGCCGCATCACCACTCGTCACATCGGTGGTGGTCACAAACAGCATTATCGTCTGGTTGACTTCAAACGCAACAAAGATGGTATCCCTGCTGTTGTTGAGCGTCTGGAATATGATCCGAACCGTTCTGCGAATATCGCACTGGTTCTGTACAAAGACGGCGAACGCCGTTATATCCTGGCGCCTAAAGGCCTGAAAGCGGGTGACCAGATTCAGTCTGGTGTTGATGCTGCTATCAAACCTGGCAACACCTTGCCGATGCGTAACATCCCGGTTGGTTCTACCGTTCATAACGTAGAAATGAAACCAGGCAAAGGTGGTCAGCTAGCTCGTTCTGCTGGCGCATACGTTCAGATCGTTGCTCGCGATGGTGCATATGTCACCCTGCGTCTGCGTTCTGGTGAAATGCGTAAAATCCCATCCGACTGCCGTGCTACCTTAGGCGAAGTTGGTAACGCTGAGCATATGCTGCGCGTTCTGGGTAAAGCAGGTGCAAGCCGCTGGCGTGGTGTTCGTCCTACCGTTCGCGGTACTGCGATGAACCCAGTCGACCATCCACACGGTGGTGGTGAAGGTCGTAACTTTGGTAAGCACCCTGTTTCCCCATGGGGCCTGCAGACCAAAGGTAAGAAGACCCGCAGCAACAAGCGTACTGATAAATTCATCGTACGTCGCCGTAGTAAAAAATAATTAGAGGATAAGCCATGCCACGTTCTCTCAAGAAAGGTCCTTTCATTGACCTGCACTTGCTGAAGAAGGTAGAGAAAGCGGTGGAAAGCGGAGACAAAAAGCCTATTAAGACTTGGTCCCGTCGTTCAACGGTCTTTCCAAACATGATCGGTTTGACCATCGCTGTCCATAATGGTCGTCAGCACGTTCCAGTATTTGTAGCCGATGAAATGGTCGGTCACAAGTTAGGTGAATTCGCGCCGACTCGTACTTATCGCGGCCATGCGGCTGATAAAAAAGCTAAAAAGCGCTAAGGTAGGAGGAAGAGATGGAAACTATCGCTAAACATCGCCACGCTCGTTCTTCTGCTCAGAAGGTTCGCCTCGTTGCTGACCTGATCCGCGGTAAGAAAGTGTCGCAAGCTCTGGAAACTTTAGCCTACACCAACAAGAAAGCTGCTGGTCTGGTTAAGAAAGTACTTGAGTCTGCTATTGCTAACGCAGAACACAACGATGGCGCTGACATCGATGATCTGAAAGTGACGAAAATCTTCGTCGACGAAGGCCCAAGCATGAAGCGCATTATGCCGCGTGCTAAAGGTCGTGCAGATCGTATCCTGAAGCGCACCAGCCACATTACAGTGGTTGTGTCCGATCGCTGAGACTCTGGAGACTAGCAATGGGTCAGAAAGTACATCCTAATGGTATTCGCCTGGGTATTGTCAAACCTTGGAACTCTACTTGGTTCGCGAATACCAAAGAGTTCGCTGACAACCTGGACAGCGACTTTAAAGTTCGTCAATTCCTGACTAAGGAACTGGCGAAGGCTTCCGTTTCTCGCATCGTTATCGAGCGTCCTGCGAAGAGCATCCGTGTGACTATTCACACTGCTCGTCCAGGCATCGTTATCGGCAAGAAAGGTGAAGATGTCGAAAAACTGCGTAAGGTCGTAGCGGATATCGCTGGCGTTCCTGCGCAAATCAATATCGCCGAAGTTCGTAAACCAGAACTGGACGCAAAATTGGTTGCTGATAGCATCACTTCACAGCTGGAACGTCGTGTTATGTTCCGTCGTGCTATGAAGCGTGCTGTACAGAACGCAATGCGTCTGGGCGCTAAAGGTATTAAAGTTGAAGTAAGCGGCCGCCTCGGCGGTGCTGAAATCGCGCGTACCGAATGGTACCGTGAAGGTCGTGTTCCGTTGCATACTCTGCGTGCGGATATCGATTACAACACCTCTGAAGCGCACACCACTTATGGTGTAATCGGCGTTAAGGTATGGATCTTCAAAGGTGAGATCCTGGGTGGTATGGCTGCAGTTGAACAACCGGAAAAACCGGCTGCTCAACCTAAAAAGCAGCAGCGTAAAGGCCGCAAGTAAGGAGAGTCGCTGAATGTTACAACCAAAGCGTACAAAATTCCGTAAGGTGCACAAAGGCCGCAACCGTGGTCTGGCGCAAGGTACGGATGTTAGCTTCGGCACTTTCGGTCTGAAAGCTGTTGGCCGTGGCCGTCTGACTGCTCGTCAAATCGAAGCAGCTCGTCGTGCGATGACTCGTGCAGTTAAGCGTCAGGGTAAAATCTGGATCCGTGTGTTCCCAGACAAGCCGATCACTGAAAAGCCGCTTGAAGTTCGTATGGGTAAAGGTAAAGGTAACGTAGAGTATTGGGTTGCCTTGATCCAGCCGGGTAAAGTCCTGTACGAAATGGACGGCGTGCCTGAAGAGCTGGCCCGTGAGGCCTTCAAGCTGGCAGCAGCGAAACTGCCTATCAAAACCACCTTTGTAACTAAGACGGTGATGTAATGAAAGCACAAGAGCTGCGTGAGAAAAGTGTTGAAGAGCTGAACACTGAACTGCTGAGCCTGCTGCGTGAGCAATTTAACCTGCGCATGCAAGCGGCAAGCGGTCAGCTGCAACAATCTCACCTGTTGAAGCAAGTGCGTCGTGATGTCGCACGCGTTAAGACTTTACTGACTGAGAAGGCGGGTGCGTAATGACTGATCAAATCCGTACTCTGCAAGGTCGAGTAGTTAGTGACAAAATGGAGAAATCCGTTGTTGTTACGATCGAGCGTATGGTGAAGCACCCAATGTATGGTAAATTCATCAAACGTACGACCAAGCTGCACGTACACGACGAGAACAATGAATGTGGTATCGGTGACGTGGTAGAAATCCGCGAATGCCGTCCACTGTCAAAGACTAAGTCTTGGACACTTGTTCGCGTTGTAGAGAAAGCCGTTCTGTAATACAGTACGCATCTCGAGTACTATAAACGGCTCAAAAACTGAGCCGTTTATTTTTTCTACCCATATTCTGGAAGCGGTGTTATAATGCTGCGCCCTCAATTGTGGGGATTTCAAACGACCCATTCTGGGTCCAAAGTTGTAGTTGACATTAGCGGAGCACTAACATGATCCAAGAACAGACTATGCTGAACGTGGCCGACAACTCCGGTGCACGTCGCGTAATGTGTATCAAGGTTCTAGGTGGCTCGCACCGTCGCTACGCAGGCGTCGGCGACATCATCAAGATCACCATCAAGGAAGCAATTCCTCGTGGCAAGGTCAAGAAAGGCGATGTGCTGAAGGCGGTAGTGGTGCGCACCAAGAAGGGTGTTCGTCGCCCGGACGGTTCTGTCATTCGCTTCGATGGCAATGCTTGTGTTATTTTAAACAATAACTCTGAGCAGCCTATCGGTACGCGTATTTTTGGGCCGGTAACTCGTGAACTGCGTAATGAAAAGTTCATGAAAATTATCTCTCTGGCACCAGAAGTACTCTAAGGAGCGAACCATGGCAGCGAAAATCCGTCGTGATGACGAAGTTATCGTGCTAACCGGTAAAGATAAAGGTAAGCGCGGTAAAGTAAAAAATGTCCTGTCTTCTGGCAAGGTCATCGTTGAAGGTATTAACCTGGTTAAGAAACATCAGAAGCCGGTTCCGGCCCTGAACCAACCAGGTGGCATTGTTGAAAAAGAAGCTGCTATTCAGGTTTCTAACATTGCTCTCTTCAATGCGGCAACCGGTAAGGCTGACCGTGTAGGCTTTAGATTCGAAGACGGCAAAAAAGTCCGTTTCTTCAAATCTAACAGCGAAACTATCAAGTAATTTGGAGTAGTACGATGGCGAAACTGCATGATTACTACAAAGACGAAGTAGTCAAGCAACTCATGTCTGAGTTCGGCTACAATTCTGTCATGCAAGTCCCACGGGTCGAGAAGATTACCCTGAATATGGGTGTTGGTGAAGCGATCGCTGATAAGAAACTGCTGGATAATGCAGCAGCTGACTTAGCAGCAATCTCCGGTCAAAAGCCGTTGATCACTAAAGCACGCAAATCAGTTGCAGGCTTCAAAATCCGCCAGGGCTATCCGATCGGCTGTAAAGTAACTCTGCGTGGCGAACGCATGTGGGAGTTCTTTGAGCGTCTGATTTCCATTGCTGTACCTCGTATCCGTGACTTCCGTGGCTTGTCTGCTAAGTCATTCGATGGTCGTGGTAACTACAGCATGGGCGTGCGTGAACAGATCATCTTCCCGGAAATCGATTATGATAAAGTCGATCGCGTTCGTGGTTTGGATATTACCATTACCACTACTGCGAAATCCGATGATGAAGGCCGTGCGCTGCTGACTGCTTTCAACTTCCCGTTCCGCAAGTAAGGTAGGGTTACTAATGGCTAAGCAATCCATGAAAGCACGCGAAGTCAAGCGCGTGAAATTAGCTGATAAGTTCTTTGCCAAACGCGTTGAACTGAAAGCGATCATCTCTAACGTGAACGCTTCTGACGAAGATCGTTGGGATGCTGTTCTTAAGCTGCAGACTCTGCCGCGTGATTCCAGCCCGTCCCGTCAGCGTAACCGCTGCCGTCAAACTGGCCGTCCGCACGCTTTCCTGCGTAAGTTCGGGTTGAGCCGTATTAAGGTCCGTGAAGCCGCTATGCGCGGTGAAATCCCGGGTCTGAAAAAGGCTAGCTGGTAATTGTCACCAATTGAATCACGGGAGTAAAGACAGATGAGCATGCAAGATCCGATCGCGGATATGCTGACCCGTATCCGTAACGGTCAAGCCGCGAACAAAGTTGCGGTCACCATGCCTTCCTCCAAGCTGAAAGTGGCAATTGCCAACGTGCTGAAGGAAGAAGGTTTTATTGAAGATTTCAAAATCGAAGGCGACACCAAGCCTGTACTGGAATTAGTACTGAAGTACTTCCAGGGCAAGGCAGTGGTAGAAAGCATTCAACGTATCAGCCGTCCAGGTCTGCGCATCTATAAGAAAAAAGATGAGCTGCCAAAAGTTATGGCCGGTTTGGGTATCGCTGTTATTTCTACCTCTAAAGGTGTTATGACTGATCGTGCAGCTCGCCAGGCTGGTCTTGGTGGCGAGATTCTCTGCTACGTAGCTTAATCGGGAGGAAAGAATGTCTCGTGTTGCAAAAGCACCCGTCGTCATTCCTGCCGGCGTAGAGGTCAAACTCAACGGTCAGGTAATTTCGATTAAGGGTAAAAACGGCGAGCTGACTCGTACAGTCCACGACGCCGTTGAAGTTAAGCATGCTGATAACGCACTGACTTTCGCTCCACGCGAAGGTTTTGCAAATGCGTGGGCCCAAGCGGGTACCACTCGTGCGCTGCTTAACGCAATGGTTGTTGGTGTTACCGATGGCTTCACTAAGAAGCTTCAGTTGGTAGGTGTCGGTTACCGTGCAGCAGTTAAGGGCAACTCTGTGAATTTAGCTTTAGGCTTCTCTCACCCAGTTGAACATGCTCTGCCAGCAGGTATTACTGCTGAATGCCCGTCCCAGACTGAAATCGTGCTGAAAGGCGCTGATAAGCAGTTGATCGGACAAGTGGCAGCAGATCTGCGCGCTTACCGTCGTCCTGAGCCTTATAAAGGCAAGGGTGTCCGTTACGCCGACGAAGTCGTGCGTACCAAAGAGGCTAAGAAGAAGTAAGGTAACACTATGGATAAGAAATCTGCTCGTATCCGTCGTGCGACCCGCGCACGCCGCAAGCTCAAAGAGCTGGGTGCAACTCGCCTGGTGGTACATCGTACCCCGCGTCATATTTACGCACAGGTAATTGCTCCGAATGGTTCTGAAGTTCTGGTCGCTGCTTCTACTGTAGAAAAAGCAATCAGTGAACAACTGAAATATACTGGGAACAAAGATGCTGCAATCGCTGTAGGTAAAACTATTGCTGAGCGCGCGTTGGAGAAGGGCATCAAAGGCGTATCTTTTGACCGCTCTGGTTTCCAATATCATGGTCGTGTCCAGGCACTGGCAGATGCTGCCCGTGAAGCTGGCCTTCAGTTCTAAGGTAGAGGTGTAAGATGGCTCACATCGAAAAACAAGCTGGCGAACTGCAGGAAAAGCTGATCGCGGTAAATCGCGTATCTAAAACTGTAAAAGGTGGCCGTATTTTTAGCTTCACCGCACTAACTGTAGTGGGTGATGGCAATGGTCGCGTAGGTTTTGGTTACGGTAAAGCGCGTGAAGTTCCAGCAGCGATCCAGAAAGCGATGGAAAAAGCCCGTCGCAACATGATGAATGTCGCGCTGAACAGCGGCACCCTGCAGCATCCTGTTAAAGGTGCTCATACGGGTTCTCGTGTGTTCATGCAGCCGGCTTCCGAAGGTACCGGTATTATTGCCGGTGGTGCAATGCGCGCCGTTCTGGAAGTCGCTGGGGTGCACAACGTTCTAGCTAAGGCCTATGGTTCCACCAACCCAATTAATGTGGTTCGTGCAACTATCGATGGTCTGGCTAGCATGAAGTCCCCAGAAATGGTCGCTGCCAAGCGTGGTAAATCCGTTGAAGAAATTCTGGGGTAATTGACCATGGCAAAGACTATTAAAATAACTCAAACCCGCAGTGCAATCGGTCGTTTGCCGAAACACAAGGCAACGCTGCTTGGCCTGGGTCTGCGTCGTATTGGCCACACCGTAGAGCGCGAGGATACTCCTGCTGTACGTGGTATGGTCAACGCGGTTTCCTACATGGTTAAAGTTGAGGAGTAAGAGATGCGTTTAAATACTCTGTCTCCGGCCGAAGGGTCCAAGCACGCTTCCAAGCGTCTGGGTCGTGGTATCGGTTCTGGCCTGGGTAAAACCGGCGGTCGTGGTCACAAAGGTCAGAACTCACGTTCTGGCGGTGGCGTACGTCGTGGTTTCGAAGGTGGTCAGATGCCTCTGTACCGTCGTCTGCCGAAATTCGGCTTTACTTCTCGTAAAGCAATGATCACTGCAGAAGTTCGTCTGTCAGAGATCGCTTTAGTTGAAGGCGATGTTATCGACCTGAACACTCTGAAAGCCGCTAACGTAGTTGGCCCACAGATTGAATTCGCGAAAGTTATGCTTTCTGGTGAAATCAATCGTGCTGTGACTTTGCGTGGCCTTCGTGTCACCAAAGGCGCTCGTGCTGCTATCGAAGCTGCTGGCGGTAAAATTGAGGAATAAGTAGCAGATGGCTAAGCAACCAGGATTAGATTTTCAAAGTGCCAAGGGTGGACTTGGCGAACTCAAGCGCAGACTGTTGTTTGTAATTGGGGCGCTCATAGTTTTCCGTATTGGCTCTTTCATTCCGATCCCTGGTATTGATGCCGCTGTACTTGCCAAACTGCTCGAACAGCAGAGAGGCACCATCATTGAAATGTTTAACATGTTCTCTGGTGGTGCTCTCAGCCGTGCTTCTATCTTTGCACTGGGTATTATGCCGTATATTTCTGCGTCAATTATTATCCAGTTACTGACGGTGGTTCATCCAGCGTTAGCGGAAATTAAGAAAGAAGGGGAGGCTGGCCGTCGTAAGATTAGTCAGTACACCCGTTACGGTACGCTGGTTTTAGCCATATTCCAGTCGATCGGTATTGCTACCGGTCTTCCGAATATGCCAGGAATGCAAGGTCTGGTTATAAACCCTGGCTTTGCGTTCTACTTCACCGCAGTGGTGAGCTTGGTTACAGGGACGATGTTCCTAATGTGGCTGGGTGAACAGATAACTGAGCGTGGTATCGGTAACGGTATTTCAATCATTATCTTTGCGGGGATTGTAGCGGGTTTACCGCCGGCAATTGGCCATACTATCGAGCAAGCGCGGCAGGGCGACCTGCACTTCCTCCTGTTGCTGTTGGTTGCAGTGTTAGTATTTGCAGTAACCTTCTTCGTTGTTTTCGTAGAACGTGGTCAACGTCGTATTGTCGTTAACTATGCGAAGCGTCAGCAAGGTCGTCGTGTTTATGCAGCACAGAGCACACATTTACCGTTGAAAGTGAATATGGCCGGTGTAATACCTGCTATCTTCGCTTCCAGCATTATTCTGTTCCCAGCCACGATTGCATCTTGGTTCGGGGGCGGCACCGGTTGGAACTGGCTGACTACAATTTCGCTGTATTTGCAGCCTGGGCAACCGCTTTATGTGTTACTCTATGCGTCTGCAATCATCTTCTTCTGTTTCTTCTATACGGCGTTGGTTTTCAACCCAAGAGAAACAGCTGATAACCTGAAGAAGTCCGGTGCATTCGTACCAGGAATTCGTCCGGGAGAGCAAACGGCGAAGTATATCGATAAAGTAATGACTCGTTTAACCTTAATTGGTGCGTTGTATATTACCTTTATCTGCCTGATCCCGGAGTTCATGCGTGATGCAATGAAAGTACCATTCTACTTTGGTGGTACATCACTACTCATCGTAGTTGTGGTCATCATGGACTTTATGGCTCAAGTGCAAACTCTAATGATGTCAAGTCAGTACGAGTCTGCATTGAAGAAAGCGAACCTGAAAGGCTATAACCGCTAATCTTGGTGAGTTTGAGAAGTTACGGAGAGTAAAATGAAAGTTCGTGCTTCCGTCAAGAAATTATGTCGTAACTGTAAAATTGTTAAGCGCAACGGTGTTGTGCGTGTGATTTGCAGCGTAGAACCGAAGCATAAACAGCGTCAAGGCTGATTATCTCGCATATTTTTCTTGCAAAGTTGGGTTGAGCTGGCTAGATTAGCCAGCCAATCTTTTGTATGTTGCTACAGTATCATTTGAGTATCCTGAAAACGGGCTTTTCAGAGTGGTGCTGTTGTATAAAAATTTAGGAGTGCATAGTGGCCCGTATAGCAGGCATTAACATTCCTGATCAGAAACATACTGTAATCGCATTAACTGCGATCTTCGGTATCGGCAAGACCCGTTCACAGGCTATCTGTGAAGCAACGGGCATTGCTGAAAATGTTAAGATCAGTGAGCTGTCTGAAGAGCAAATCGATAAGCTGCGTGACGAAGTTGCCAAGTACACTGTAGAAGGTGACCTGCGTCGTGAAGTAACCCTGAGCATCAAGCGTCTGATGGATCTTGGTACCTATCGTGGTTTGCGTCATCGTCGTGGTCTACCGGTTCGCGGTCAGCGTACTAAGACCAACGCACGTACCCGTAAGGGTCCGCGTAAACCGATCAAGAAATAATCGGGGTGATTGAATAATGGCAAAGGCACCTATTCGTGCACGTAAGCGTGTAAGAAAGCAAGTCTCTGACGGTGTGGCTCACGTCCATGCTTCTTTCAACAACACCATTGTTACCATTACTGATCGTCAGGGTAACGCACTGGGTTGGGCAACAGCCGGTGGTTCCGGTTTCCGTGGTTCTCGTAAATCCACTCCGTTTGCCGCACAGGTAGCAGCAGAACGTTGCGCCGAAGCAGTAAAAGAGTACGGAATTAAGAATCTGGAAGTTATGGTTAAAGGACCTGGTCCTGGCCGTGAGTCTACTATCCGCGCGTTGAACGCGGCTGGTTTCCGCATCACTAATATTACTGATGTGACTCCGATCCCTCATAACGGTTGTCGTCCGCCGAAGAAACGTCGCGTATAACGTCGTTCCTCGGATTGTTGGAGAAAGAAAATGGCAAGATATTTGGGTCCTAAGCTCAAGCTGAGCCGTCGTGAGGGCACAGACTTATTCCTTAAGTCTGGCGTTCGTGCGATCGATACCAAGTGTAAAATTGAGCAGGCACCTGGCCAGCACGGTGCGCGTAAACCGCGTCTGTCTGACTATGGTGTTCAGTTACGTGAGAAGCAAAAAGTCCGTCGTATCTACGGCGTTCTGGAGCGTCAGTTCCGTAACTATTATAAAGAAGCAGCCCGCCTGAAAGGCAACACTGGTGCAAACCTGTTGCAACTGCTGGAAGGTCGTCTGGACAACGTCGTTTACCGTATGGGCTTCGGCGCCACTCGTGCAGAAGCACGTCAGCTGGTTAGCCATAAAGCAGTCGTAGTAAATGGTCGCGTTGTTAACATCGCTTCTTATCAGGTATCTCCTAATGACGTAGTCAGCGTACGTGAGAAAGCTAAAAAGCAATCTCGTGTGAAGGCCGCTCTGGAGCTGGCTGAGCAGCGTGAAAAGCCTACTTGGCTGGAAGTTGATGCTGCTAAGATGGAAGGTGTGTTCAAACGTAATCCTGAACGTTCCGACCTGTCTGCGGACATTAACGAACACCTGATCGTCGAGCTTTACTCTAAGTAAAGCTTAGTACCAAAGAGAGGACACAATGCAGGGTTCTGTGACAGAGTTTCTAAAACCGCGCCTGGTAGATATCGAGCAACTGAGTTCGACGCACGCCAAGGTGACCCTTGAGCCGTTAGAGCGTGGCTTTGGCCATACTCTTGGTAACGCACTGCGCCGTATTCTGCTTTCATCTATGCCGGGTTGCGCGGTGACCGAGGTTGAGATTGATGGTGTACTACATGAGTACAGCACCAAAGAAGGTGTACAGGAAGATATCCTGGAAATCCTGCTCAACCTGAAAGGGCTGGCGGTGAAAGTTCAAGGCAAAGATGAAGTTATTCTTACCCTGAATAAGTCTGGCATTGGCCCTGTGACTGCAGCCGATATCACCCATGATGGTGATGTCGAAATCGTCAAGCCGCAGCATGTGATCTGCCATCTGACTGATGAAAATGCATCAATTAGTATGCGTATCAAAATTCAGCGTGGTCGTGGTTATGTGCCGGCTTCTGCCCGAATTCATTCGGAAGAAGATGAGCGCCCGATCGGCCGTCTGTTAGTCGATGCTTGCTACAGCCCTGTGGAGCGTATTGCTTACAATGTTGAAGCGGCTCGTGTTGAACAGCGTACCGACCTGGACAAGCTGGTTATCGAGATGGAAACCAATGGTACGATTGATCCGGAAGAATCAATCCGCCGTGCGGCAACTATCTTGGCTGAACAACTTGAAGCTTTCGTTGACCTACGTGATGTGCGTCAGCCGGAAGTTAAAGAAGAGAAGCCGGAGTTCGATCCGATCCTGCTGCGCCCTGTTGACGATCTGGAATTGACTGTCCGCTCTGCTAACTGCCTCAAGGCAGAAGCTATCCACTACATCGGTGATCTAGTACAGCGTACCGAAGTTGAGTTGCTGAAAACGCCGAACTTGGGTAAAAAATCTCTTACTGAGATTAAAGACGTGCTGGCTTCACGTGGTCTGTCTCTGGGCATGCGCCTCGAAAACTGGCCGCCAGCTAGCATTGCTGACGAGTAACTAGGTCACAGGTTAAGGTTTTACTGAGAAGGATAAGGTCATGCGCCATCGTAAGAGTGGTCGTCAACTGAACCGTAACAGCAGCCATCGCCAAGCTATGTTCCGCAATATGGCCGGCTCTTTGGTTCGTCATGAAATCATCAAGACGACCCTGCCGAAAGCGAAAGAGCTGCGTCGCGTGGTTGAGCCGCTGATTACTCTTGCCAAGACCGACAGCGTTGCTAATCGTCGTCTGGCATTCGCCCGTACTCGTGATAACGAGATCGTGGCAAAACTGTTTAACGAGCTAGGCCCGCGTTTCGCGAGCCGCGCCGGTGGTTACACTCGCATTCTGAAGTGTGGCTTCCGTGCAGGCGACAACGCGCCGATGGCTTACATCGAACTCGTTGATCGTTCTGTATCTGATGCAGAAGCAACTGCAGAGTAATCTGTAGAAGCATGAAAATGCCGGGCTTAGGCCCGGCTTTTTTATATCTAAAATTTAGCCCCTTCATTTAATCCTCTAGGTACTCCTTCATTTTTACTGCCATCCTGCTATAAGCTATAGATAGATTTATTTGGGGTGAGTGCGATGTTTTTAATCGATGAATGGGCCGAGCGCCATATTAGTTCAGCATTGAAACGCGGTGAGCTTGAGAATCTATCTGGTGAGGGCAAACCTCTGCAGTTGGATGATGACTCTCATGTTCCAGCAGACTTGCGTGCTGGTTACCGTCTTTTAAAAAATGCTGGGTGTTTACCTCCTGAGATCGAGCAAAGAAAGGAAGCCGCAACGCTAGCATCACTACTTCGTGGCCTTTCTCGTGAGCATCCTGATTTTATAGAGCTTAATAAAAGATTGGCTGTATTAGAATTTCGTTTGCGGCAATCAGGCATGAGCACTGACTTTTTGCATACTGAGTATGCGGATAAATTTAAACAGCATTTTGATCCTGAGTAGAGATAAATTATGTATCGTATCGGGCAATTAGCGAAGCTTGCTGGCGTAACGCCAGACACCGTTCGTTATTACGAAAAGCAAAAGATGATGGATCATGAAGTGCGGACCGAAGGTGGATATCGGCTCTACACCGATCATGATCTTCAACGATTACGTTTTATCCGTTATGCTAAGCAACTGGGTTTTACGTTAGAGTCGATCCGCGAGTTACTTTCGATCCGAGTCGCTCCTATGCATCATACTTGTCAAGAATCGAAATCGATCGTTGACGCCAGATTGGTTGAGGTGGAAAGTAAGATTAGTGAGCTGGAGCTTATGCGTAGTTCTTTAAAACGTTTAAGTGATGCCTGTTGTGGAAAAGCGCATACGAGCACCTACTGTTCTATTCTTGAAGCCTTGGAACAGGGGGCTGCCGAGCGATTGACGAGTATAGATTTACGCGGGGTTTATCCCAAACCATCATATTGTTAGTGAGGAAGTTATGACGACTAAATATCAACACACCAAAGGCGTAATTGCTGATAATGCTATTCAGGCTCTTTTGCATGATCCATTGTTTAAACAGCGCGTAGAGAAAAATAGCAAAGGTAAAGGCAGCTATAGCCGTAAAGCTAAACATGGCAAAAAAGGCAGCTGGGAGGCTGTAGGCAAACTGCATTAGTGATGATGTATTTTACCTACAGCCTTCTGTTTTCTATCAGAAACAAAAAAGCCGCTTTATTAAGCGGCTTTTTTATTAACACCAACAAACTATTTTTGTTGTTGTTTTAGCAAATCGCGAATTTCAGTTAATAGTTTTTCTTCTGTGGTTGGGGCAGGCGGCGCTGCAGGAACCTCTGCTTCTTGGCGGCGCATTTTGTTCATCAGCTTAATAGCTAAGAAAATAGCGAAAGCAACGATAACAAAATCAAAGATATTCTGGATAAATTGGCCATAGTTCATGATGACCGCCGGTGTTGCTCCTTCGGCGGCACGCATGACCCAATGGAATTGTTTGAAATCAACACCGCCAATGAGCAGGCCTAATGGAGGCATGATAATATCGGCAACCAAAGATGAGACAATTTTGCCGAAAGCCGCACCGATAATAACACCGACCGCTAAATCAACCACGTTGCCACGCATGGCAAACTCACGAAACTCTTTTAATAAACTCATAGACCACCCCTTATAAAATCAATAACACAAGCTTAACAAACATAGCATTAATTGACAAAATTCAGATGCAAAATTAACAGTCCCTAAAGCGTCCAGACATGAATACAACGCTATTACTCATTTGTATTGCTATAAGAAGAATGGGCTTGGTTGGAACAAGCGCTCGACGTCGGTAATAAACTTTTTGTCTGTTAAGAACATAATGACATGGTCACCTTGCTCAATTTTAGACTCACTATTGGCGATGATAACGTCGTCACCACGAACGATAGCGCCGATAGTTGTGCCCGGTGGCAGCTTGATTTCTTCGACTCTACGTCCGACGACTTTCGATGTGCTTTCATCGCCGTGCGCGATGGCTTCGATGGCTTCAGCAACGCCACGGCGTAAAGAAGAAACGCTGACGATGTCTGCTTTTCGAACGTGCCCGAGCAGGGCGGAAATAGTGGCTTGCTGTGGCGAGATTGCGATGTCGATAACACTGCCCTGAACCAAATCGACATATGCGCTTCTTTGAATCAGTACCATGACTTTTTTGGCACCTAAGCGCTTAGCTAGCATCGCTGACATGATATTAGCTTCATCATCGTTAGTCAGGGCAATAAATACATCAACCTGATCAATGTGCTCTTCCATCAGCAATTCTTGGTCAGAGGCATCGCCGTAGAATACAATGGTGTCATGCAAAATTTCAGCTAATTCAGCAGCGCGTTGTTGATTACGCTCGATCAGCTTCACGCTGTAGTCTTTTTCTAAGCGATGCGCTAGACCTGCGCCGACGTTCCCGCCGCCAACAATCATGATGCGCTTATATGGTTTCTCTAAGCGCTGAAGCTCGCTCATTACGGCGCGGATATGCTGTGATGCGGCAACAAAAAAGACTTCATCACCGGCTTCAATGATCGTAGAACCTTGAGGCCTGATCGGGCGATCTTGACGGAAAATAGCAGCAACGCGCGTATCAATATGCGGCATATGTTCTTTTAGGGAAGCCAATGCGTTACCCACCAGTGGGCCACCATAATAGGCTTTTACCACCGCAAGACTGACTTTACCTTCAGCAAAGTTCACAACCTGCAATGCACCAGGATATTCGATTAAGCGATAGACATAATCAGTCACCAGCTGCTCAGGTGATATGAGATGGTCTATAGGGACTGCTTCAGCATTAAACAAACGCTCATTTTCGCGTATATATTCTGTCGAACGAATACGGGCGATACGGTTAGGTGTATTAAATAGCGAGTAGGCAACCTGACAGGCAACCATGTTGGTTTCATCTGAACTTGTCACTGCCACGAGCATGTCTGCATCATCTGCGCCCGCTTCTCGTAATACGCGCGGGTGAGAACCGTGGCCTTGAACGACTCTGAGATCGAACTTATCCTGCAATTGGCGAAGACGATCGCTATTGGTATCGACAATGGTTATGTCGTTGTTTTCACCCACTAGGTTTTCAGCCAGTGTGCCGCCCACTTGTCCGGCGCCAAGAATAATTATCTTCATTGTGCTCTCTGCTTTGCGCTATCTATAAGCCTGTGTCGTCCGCAGGCAGACACTGTCATGCTTTAATCAGCTTAGCGTAAAAGAACCCATCACCATCCTGTGCATGGGGAAGATGTTGCTGCCCTGGATTTTCTTTATCTCCGGTGGCCACAAGCTTTGCTTCAGGATGGCGGGCAAGAAACTCGCGCATCTGTTGAGCATTTTCTTCAGGTAAAACGGAGCAGGTTGCATACACCATCACACCGCCTGATTTTAAGCGTGGCCAAATAGCTTCGATGATCTCTTTCTGCAACGCAGCCAGTTCTGCAATATCGCGATCGCGGCGTAACCACTTGATATCAGGATGACGACGGATCACGCCGGTCGCGGAGCAAGGAGCATCAAGCAAGATGCGATCAAACTGTTTGTCGCCACACCAGTTTTCAGGGTAGCGTCCATCGCCGCATTTCACTTCCGCCTGCTGTTGCAAACGTTGCAGGTTTTCTTTTACGCGCTTCAGGCGATTTTCATCAACATCAACGGCAAGCACATGTGCTTTTGGTGCTGCTTCCAGAATATGGGTCGTTTTTCCCCCTGGTGCACAGCAGAGGTCGAGGATCTGTTCGCCGTTTTGTGGATCAAGAAGATCGACGCAGTGCTGAGCGCTGGCATCTTGCACGGTGACCCACCCTTGTTCAAACCCTGGCAGACGTCCGACAGGGGAGGCTTCTTCAAGGCAAATTGCATCAGGAAACTGTGGATGGGCAAAAGCACTAATTTCAGCGTTTGTCAGCAATGCCAAATATTCATCACGAGTGTGGTGAAGACGATTAACGCGTAGCCACATTGGCGGGCGCTGATTATTGGCATCAACGATAGATTCCCACTGCTCTGGATAGGCCTGCTGCAAGCGTTTAAGTAACCAAGAAGGATGGAGGAAGCGGCATTCGTTATTCTGCGACCGCTCTTTTAACTGATCTTCTTGGCGTTGGAATTGGCGCAGTACGCCGTTGATCAATCCTTTCAACTGCGGACGCTTTAACGCTACCGCACCATTGACCGTTTCTGCCAAAGCGGCGTGAGGCGGAATTCGGGTATAAACCAGCTGGTAAATGCCCACCATGATGAGGTAATGCAGTGAGCGCTGCTTGCCGGTAAGAACCTTAGCCATCAATTGCTGAATATACCATTCAAGCTGAGGTAGCACGCGCAGCACCCCAAAGCAAAGTTCCTGTAGCAGTGCGCGATCTTTTTCACTGACTTCTTTGCTCAGTGCTGGAAGAACAGTGCTGAGGGATTGCCCTTGATCGAGTACCGAACTGAGGGCTTTAGCAGCAATAGCACGCAAATTATAAGGAGTGTTTTTCATAGCGTAAGGCTGACCATTGCAGCATAAATTAAGAATTTGAATAATTACGCGAAGTTTACCGCGAATAGGGGGCTGGTTTGAAGTTTAGAGACTGTTTTGCGTCAATTTCAAACAAAAAGGGCCCATTTGGGCCCTTTACGCAATCGTAAATCGCTTACTCGAGACAATTGCCCGGAGTGAACCATTCGCGACGAGAATTCAGTAAATCCTGTGCGGACATGCTTTTTTTGCCGGAAGGCTGTAGCTGAGTCATCAGTAAGATACCTTGCGCGGTGGCCACGGCGATCCCCTGTTTATCTGCACTGATGATGGTTCCCGGTGCTTGGTTATGCTCAGCGTCCAATGCTTGAGACTGCCATACTTTTACCGGTTGCTCATCAATCATAAAGAAACTGACAGGCCATGGATTGAAAGAGCGAACGCAGCGCTCAAGCTGAACGGCTGAAAGAGTCCAATCCAGACGAGCTTCGTCTTTGCTGAGTTTCTCAGCATAGGTGACTAACGCTTCATCTTGTTTCTCTGGTACCGCGGTTCCGTTGGCTAACTGAGCCAGCGTGGTGATAAGCCCCTGCGGACCTAGATCGGCCAACTTATCGTACAACGTTGCGCTGGTATCTTGAGAGGTAATTGGGCAAGAGACTTTATGCAGCATGTCGCCGGTATCTAGACCTACGTCCATTTGCATAATGGTGACACCGGTTTCTGCATCGCCAGCCCAAAGTGCGCGCTGGATAGGCGCAGCGCCACGCCAACGTGGAAGCAGAGAACCATGCACATTAATACAGCCAAGACGAGGCATGTCTAATACGGCTTTAGGCAGGATCAAACCATAGGCAACCACGACCATCACATCCGCGTTAAGATCAGAAACCAATTTCTGGTTTTCTTCAGGACGTAGTGATGCGGGCTGGTACACAGGCAGATCATGCTGTTGAGCTAATACTTTAACTGGGCTTGGTGTGAGTTTATTGCCGCGTCCAGCAGGGCGATCGGGCTGAGTAAATACGCCAACGATTTGATGCTGGGAAGACAAAAGCGCGTCAAGATGACGCGCTGCAAAATCGGGAGTTCCCGCAAAAATAATACGCAAAGAATCAGACAATGTTGTTTCCTGCTAATGATGGACTAATTAGCCTCTGGTTTGCTGTTTATACAGCTTCTCCAGTTTCTGACGGATACGCTGACGCTTCAGAGGCGAGAGGTAATCGACAAATAATTTTCCGATCAAATGATCCATTTCATGCTGAATACAGATAGCGAGCAGATCGTCTGCTTCAAGCTCGAAAGGTTTACCTTCGCGATCGAGAGCACGAATTTTGACTCGCTCAGCGCGTGGAACTAATGCGCGATGTTCGGGAACAGAGAGGCAACCCTCTTCAATACCCGTTTCACCTTCGCTGGAGAGTAATTCTGGGTTGATCAGAACTAAGCGCTGATCGTGGTTTTCAGACACATCAATGACGATAATACGCTGGTGAACGTCTACCTGGGTGGCAGCCAGACCAATACCTTCTTCTGCGTACATGGTGTCAAACATGTCATCAACGATACGCTGAATTTCTGGTGTGACTTCTTTTACCGGCTGCGCCACTGTGCGGAGCCGCTCATCGGGGAAATGTAATACCTGCAATACCGCCATAAATTATTCGATCTGTCTCTGAGTAGTGGAATGATTGTCACTCACTATTCTAGACATTTCCGGCCCTGATTGACAGTATTGTTCACCTATTGAACACATAGGTGCAGGCTGCACAAGGGGCAAACATGGATGTTCAGGAAATATGGCTTCGACTAAGTCGATTGCAAAAAGTCTCTTTGCCGCAGTGTCTTGCTATTGCGCAGCATTGTTCTGAAGGTAAACCAAACGTTCTCTTGTTGAGAAAACTGGGGCTGACGCAGACCCAAGCACAGAAATTTCTAGCCGCTGAACATATTGAGGCCGATCTACGCTGGCTTAGTCAGCAGGAAAACGCGTTAATTGCCTGTGATGATCCTCACTATCCAGAAAAACTGAAAAATATAGCGAATCCACCACCGGTTTTGTTTGTGAAGGGAAACGTTGAATGCCTTTCTCTGGTTCAAATTGCTATCGTAGGGAGCCGGCGTTATAGCGATTATGGCGAAACGTGCGCGACCTATTTTTCCAGTGAACTTTCAGCGGCGGGTCTGGTGATAACCAGCGGTCTTGCATTAGGAATTGATGGTATCGCGCATCGTGCCTGCCTAGAAACTCAGGGTACAACTATTGCGGTATTGGGTTGTGGAATAGCGCAGCTTTATCCTGCCTTTCATGAACATCTTGCGTCGCGCATTGTGGCAAACCATGGTGCGATTGTTTCTGAATTTCCTCCTAGCACCAAAGCAAGAGCGGAGTATTTCCCGCGTCGGAATCGTATTATTAGTGGATTGAGTGAGGGAGTGCTGATTGTTGAGGCTGCAGAGAAAAGTGGCACGTTGATAACTGCGCGTTGTGCCCTCGAGCAGGGAAAGGACGTTTTTGCTGTCCCTGGTTCTATTGAGAGTCTACAAAGTGCAGGTTCCAATTGGCTGATTCAGCAGGGCGCTTATTTAGTGTCGCATCCTAAGGATATTATTGAACAAATTGGTGGTTTGCATTGGTTACCAAGCCCTAACCCAGAAATTATTTATCCTGAGCAAGACGTTGCGGAATTGCCATTTGCCGAGGTGTTGGCTAACGTAGAATATGAGGTGACATCTGTTGACGTCGTCGCCGAACGTGTCGGCCAACCTGTGCCAGAGATTGCGGTGGCTTTGCTCGATCTGGAGTTAGCAGGATGGATTAAAGCTGTGTCCGGCGGCTATGTCCGACTGAAGAGGGCTAGCCATGTTCGACGTATTAATGTACCTGTTTGAAACCTATATACACACAGCATCAGGGATGCAGGTTGATCAAGATAAGTTAACCGATGATTTAACGCGTGCGGGGTTTGAGCGGGAAGATATATATAGTGCCCTCGGTTGGTTAGAAAAACTTGCTATGATGCAAGAAGCTGACGCTATGCCGTATATTTCATGCGCAGACCCCCATGTTATGCGCATTTATACGGATGATGAGGCTATACGCCTTGATTGTGCCTGCCGAGGGTTTCTACTTTTTCTTGAACAAATACAGGTGTTAACCCCAGAGACAAGAGAAATGGTCATTGATCGTGTGATGGCGCTGGATGCGGATCAGTTCGATCTTGAAGATTTGAAATGGGTAGTGCTGATGGTTTTATTTAATGTACCCGGCCATGAGCACGCCTATGAACAGATGGAAGAACTGCTGTTTGAAGTTAACGAGGGTTACCTGCACTAAAGGGATGCCCTAATAATTAAGAAACTATTTATGAGTCAGGCAACATTGCTTGCGGTTAAAAATACGGAAAATTGCCCAGAGTGCGGCGCTGAGTTAGTTATGCGCAGCGGCAAACATGGGCCGTTTCTCGGCTGTTCACGCTATCCAGAATGCCAGTTCATTCGGCCGCTTAAACCGCAGGCGGATGGACACGTCGTTAAAGTTCTGGATGGTCAACTGTGTCCAAAATGTGGCACAACGTTGGTATTGCGGCAGGGGCGCTATGGGATGTTCATTGGCTGTGGTGCCTATCCTGATTGTGACCATACTGAAGTTATCGATAAACCTGATACCACCTCGATTACTTGTCCTCAGTGCCAACAAGGACAGCTACTTCAACGAAAATCTCGCTATGGCAAAATTTTCCACGCTTGCGATCGATATCCAGAGTGCCAATTCGCGATAAATCTAAAACCTATCGAGGGGGTATGTGTTTATTGCCACTACCCGCTGTTAGTAGAAAAACGGACTGCACAGGGCGTTAAATTATTTTGTGCTAGCAAACTCTGCGGCAAAGCCGTGGTAAATGAATAGAAGATAATGAATAAAGAACAAAATACATCGTTAGAGAATGTACTGAATGCGCTAAAAAATGAAAAAGTTGTGGCGTACCCTACCGAGGCTGTTTTTGGCTTGGGATGTGATCCTGATAGTGAACGTGCTGTGCATGCATTACTCGACCTAAAACAACGGACATGGGAAAAAGGTCTGATCCTGATTGCCGCAAATTATGAGCAGTTATTGCCGTATGTCGATGATGCCAAATTGTCGGGAGAAAGACGCGCAGAGGTCTTTTCTTATTGGCCTGGCCCCGTCACATGGGTGATGCCTGCCAAAAGCACTACGCCAAAGTGGCTTACGGGCCGGTTCTCAACGATAGCGGTTCGAGTTAGCGATCACCCATTGGTTCAAACCTTATGTTCGCAGTTTGGTAAACCGCTGGTATCGACAAGTGCCAATCTCAGTGGCCTAGAACCTTGCCGCACAGCTCAAGAGGTTCGAGTGCAGTTTGGTGACGCGTTCCCTGTCGTTGATGCTGATGTGGGTGGGCGTATGAACCCATCCGAAATCCGTGATGCGCTAACCGGCGAATTGTTTAGACAAGGATAATGGTGATGAAGCAGTTTGCCGTCTTCGGTAATCCGATTAAACACAGCAAGTCGCCACGCATTCATCAGCTGTTTAGCCAGCAGACTGGGATTGAGCTTAATTATGAAACTCGGCTCGCTCCACTTGATGATTTTCAGAAAAGTATCCAGTTGTTCTTTGCTGGTGGCGCTACTGGGGCAAACATAACGACCCCCTTCAAAGAGCAAGCTTATGAACTCGCCGATGAACTAACGGAAAGAGCTTCACTGGCGGGGGCGGTTAATACACTTAAATTATTAGGTGATGGCCGATTACTAGGTGATAACACAGACGGCATCGGTTTGCTTAGCGATCTTGAACGTTTAGGCATGATCGCTCCTCAGGCAAAAGTTTTGCTATTAGGGGCCGGCGGTGCCGCTCGAGGTGTAATCCAGCCGATTCTCTCTTTAGATTGTGATCTCACGATAGCGAATAGAACCGATAGCCGTGCTCAAGAGCTGGCAAGCGTGTTTAGCCATTTGGGAAATATAGACGCCGTGGAGTTTGGTGCGCTATCAACAAGGCGCTTTGATCTCATCATCAATGCTACAGCTTCGGGTATTCACGGTGAAATCCCGCAAATACCCGAAGCTGTCATTAATGAGCACACGGCCTGCTATGACATGTTCTATCAGAAAGGACTTACACCTTTCTTAGCTTGGGCAAAAGCACAAGGCGCGGGTCAGCTAGCCGATGGGTTTGGCATGCTGGTGGGGCAGGCTGCTCATGCATTCTTATTGTGGAATGATGTAATGCCTGAAATCTCACCGGTGCTGCAAATCATGCGTGAAGAATCGGCGTTATGAATCAAGCGATACAGTTTCCCGATCAAGAAGAATGGGATGCGAATAAGAGAGCCGTATTATTCCCTGCAACACTAAACGGTTTTCAAATATGTTGTGCTATCTATATAGAAGAACTTCAACGCATGTCAGAGGAGCGACAGAATGTTGATCCTCTCGTTCTTTTTAGATCGCTACGCTGGGATCTTGAAGATATAGCAGAACACAAGATCCTGAATGAAGATTATAGCGATGATGGCTGGGTATGGATCTCTGGTTGAGAGAGATAATCGTCTTTCCAACGGACATAGTTATTCGCTGAATATAGCAACCCTGCTTTCTCTTCCTCCGTTAATGGGCGAATTTGGCGAGCGGGGCTACCAAAATACATATACCCACTCTCCAAGCGTTTACCTGGCGAAACTAAACTCCCCGCACCAATGATCACATCGTTTTCTATTATTGCACCATCCAAGATGATGCTCCCCATACCAACCAGCACTCTATCTCCAAGGGTACAGCCGTGAAGCATGACTTTATGACCTACGGTGACATCCTCGCCAATAATCGTAGGTAAGCCTTCAGGACTGTTTGCCGATTTATGGGTGACGTGAATAACTGTCCCATCCTGAATATTGGAACGCGCACCAATGGAAACATAGTTAACATCTCCTCGGATCGCGACCAGAGGCCAGATACTGACGTCGTCTGCCAGATCTACTGCACCAATTATTGTGCTGGTGGGATCAATAAAGACGCGATTTGCGATCTTTGGATGTAAAGAGAGATAGGGACGAATAGAAAAAGACATAAAAAGAGCGCCAAAAGAAAGATGGATACACCCAATACTATCGCGCAGAAGTGAAAACTCAACTGATGGATCCTTATATCTGTGGATAAGTTTGTGCGCAAATGGGTATAAAGCGGGGTTTTGCTGTGGAATGCAGCAAACGATCAATTTAATGGAAATTAAGGGTTGTCAGCCCGTGAGAACTCCCTATAATGCGCCTCCATCGACACGGAACATGTGAATCACTTCACACCGTATCGGCGGTTTCGATAAGAAATCGCAAGAGAAAAAATCCTGAAATTTAGGGTTGACTCTGAAAGAGGAAAGCGTATTATACGCCACCTCGAGTTAGCAAGCTTAGTCTCCTAACTCACTGCTCTTTAACAATTTATCAGACAATCTGTGTGGGCACTCACAAGACAATATCTAACGTCCTCGGACGATAAAATATTAAAGTCTTGAAGAGTGACCAAGCAGTAATTCATTTAGTTGACTTGTTCAACTATAAGAGTACTACGAAAGTTAATTTTCGAGCATCGCTTAACTTGTTTAAGCAAATCAAGCTTTTAATTGAAGAGTTTGATCATGGCTCAGATTGAACGCTGG
>OATY01000122.1_pt1 | contig 31925 bp, 32 predicted proteins | sample 1476101 | NCBI WGS metagenome assembly OATY01 (sample SAMEA2579994, study PRJEB22360) | human gut metagenome
AAAGGGCCTACACGTTCAGTGTTGATTATTTCTCAACACCAGAAAGTGTAGACCCATTTAATTTAGACAATAAAAAAACCGATCTGCCCACGCAGGTCGGTTTTTTTGATGCGTTATGCTTGTTGTTTTGGTCGGCTTGACCAGATGTGTGGAATAAAGACGAGCACCATCACTAGGTTAAGCGCTAAACAGAGGGCTGTGAAAATAAAAACACCATTATAATTAAAAATATTTGAGATGAAGCCGCCAGCTAGCGAGCCAGCCATGGAACCAAAGGCTTGGGCACTTTGATTCCAACTGAAGACGGTGCCGGTATAGCTCACCGGTGTCAACTTAGACAGAAGCGTTTGAATTGTTGGAAACAGCGCGCCATCCGAAACGCCGATCATGAGACGCAAGAAACCGAGCGCCCAAATGCTGCCGACAATGCCTTGAGGAATATACATAATAACCGCGAAAATCAAGCCACTGACCAGAATCTTGCCTGAGCCGATGCGATCACCAAGCTGGCCTAGGCGCGGAGCCGCGATGAGGTTGGAAATCCCTGGCAAAGCTGCAATGACGCCTGCAACAACGGTAATTGGACCAACATTGTGCATCAACTCTTTGACATAAAGACTGATAATTGGATAAATGGACATATTACCTAGCTGAATCACCGCGGTGGAGACTAATAGCACCATGATAGCTTTTGGATTATTGACTTGAGACAATAAACTCGGGCGTTTTTCCTTGTTGAGCAAGCGTGGATCCGGTGTGTAATGCTCATGGACCATCGTTAGGCTCAAGACAAACACAATCAGCAGCAAAACGCCGGTGATGATGAAAGTCAGCCGGATTGAAAAGGTCTGGGCAAGAAAGCCGCCGAGAATTGGACCGATCAAGTTACCGGAAACGTAGCCGGTTGTGAGAATCCCAATCGCAGTGCCGCTTTTTGCCTTTGGTGTTTCGGTTGCAATCAAGGCACTGGCGTTTGGAATGTAACCTGCTGCCAGCCCTTGCAGAAAACGTAAGGCAATTAAGGCGTAGACATTGTGGACAAAGCCACACGCTCCGATGATGATGGCCATTCCGAAACTGGAACGCAGCAACATCAATTTTCGACCGCGGCGATCAGCGAGTCGGCCCCAGAGCGGACTCACGATCGCAACGACCATGAAGGTGACCCCAAACGTGATCCCTGAGTAAATACTCAGTTGCCCCTTGGTAAAATCGCCAAGTTGATCAACATATAATGAAATAAATGGCGAAACTTCACTGAAGCCCATGCCGGCAATGAAGGTTCCGAGCCATAACACAGCCAGAATGTCCAGGGGACCCGTGGGGGGAAGGGGGGGGGGCGAGCCATAACACAGCCAGATTTTGCTGCCATGGCTCGAGGCTTTTAAGTTTACTTGGCAAGAGCGCCAACTTCCTTTCAGAAAATAGTTACCTAATTAATATACCTCAATCAGAGGGGGCTTACAATTCGATAGCAAGGAGCCTATTAGTCAGAAATGGATAACAAATTTGGACGAATAACAAAGTGCAATATACAATGGCGTCTGTTATCTAAAAAAACCACGCTATGTTTTGCGAGCGTTTAAGACCTTGCATGGGATTGGCCGGCCTGCAAAGTTTCTTTTTCGCAAAACATTTTGACACAGGTCGGTGACCATGGTATTCTACTCTTTGTGATCATTCACTCTGCCTAAGACTCAGGGGGCGTAAGCCTTAATTATCCTGCCGAGGTGGTATCGGAAACACTAGATACCTCTATGTCTTGGTAGACATGGAGTTTTTTTATATTTAAAAACTTCAACCAAACTAATGGAGGTGAAAAAAACATGAGTGAACAAGCTATCGCAAAAAAAGCTGAAATCGTTAAAAGCATTTCTGAACAATTCAAGAGTGCTACCAGTGCTGTCGTTGTCGACTATCTGGGCTTAACGGTTGAACAAGTAACCGCACTGCGTAAGGAATTGCGTGAGGCCGGTGTTAAGATGGAAGTCCTGAAGAACACTTACCTGCGTCGTGCCGCTGACGCTAACGGTTATGAAGCATTGGACGATGTTTTCAAGGGCCCTACAGCCGTTGCCTTCTCCAATGACGATCCTGTTGCCCCAGCTCGCATCATGGCCAAGTATGCTGACCAATTTGATGCTTTGAAGATTAAGGGCGGCATCATCGAAAACAAGGTTGCTTCTTTGGATACCATTATGGAAATGTCCAAAATGCCAGATCGCGAAGGTCTGTTGTCGCAACTTGCTTCTGTTCTGCAGGCACCTGTCCGCGATTTTGCATTGGTTGTCAAGGCCGTTGCAGAAGCCAAAGACGAAGAACCTGCTGCATAATGATACGTTACAAACTACCTAATAAACGGAGGAAACAAACATGGCTTTAGATGTAGATGGCATCATTGCACAACTTAAAGATGCTTCCATTTTGGAACTGAACGACTTAGTTAAGTCGATCGAAGATGAATTCGGTGTTAAGGCAGCTGCCCCTGTTGCTGCTGGCGCCGCTGCTGGTGCAGACGCTGCAGCTGCTAAGGATACCTACGACGTTGAATTGACCGAAGCTGGCCAAGAAAAAGTTAAGGTTATCAAGGCTGTTCGTGAAATCACTGGTCTTGGCTTGAAGGATGCTAAGGGTATGGTTGACGCCGCACCTAAGGTTATCAAGGAAGGCCTTTCCGAAGACGACGCTAACAAGCTTAAGGAACAACTTGAAGGCGTTGGCGCAACGGTTACCCTCAAATAACCTAGCCCCATCTTCAAATAAAAGCATCTCGCTCAATCGTGGTGATACCGCGAAAGGCGAGATGCTTTTTTTATACATAAAACGCCCCGAAAGTCATGTTGCTATGACTTTCGAGGCGTTGATGTCCAATTTCTAAAAGAACTGGCTGTTATTTCATCTTACTCGGTTAAGCCTTAATTCGTTGTCGCAAGCTTCTTATAACTATCTAGCGCATCCGCAAGATCCTTGTCTTTAATCGTCACATGCTGGTTCTTCAATACCTGACTGATAACGCGTTGCATGATGCTTGAATCGCGGGACCATTTAGCGTAAACGCTGGCAGTTAGCGCCTTTTTGCTGCTAGTAAAGGTGCCTTTGGCGGGATGGTTAATCATTTTAATAACTTCATACCCGTCTGTCACTTTGACTGGTGTCTGCGTGTAGTCACCATTTTTTAATTTGTAGGCAGCATCCTTAAATGTGGCATCGAGCGTTTTATTGTTTGATTCAAAACTAATCTTCCCGCCGTTATCTTTAGTCGCAGTATCAATGGAATCAGTTTTCGCAAGCGTGGCAAAATCCTTGCCAGCTGCTAAATCACTGATAACTTGCTTAGCAGTGTCCTCGTCGCTAGTTAGAATATGTTGGACAGTCACTTTGGGCTGATAGGTCTTCCAAGCGGTCTTGAGCTGGCTTTCAGAAACCTTTTTTAACTTTTTCAGTGCAACTTCACTTAAAAAGTTGGTTCGTAGGCTTTCCTTGAAGCTACTGCGACTGAAACCGTTTTGACTTAAGAAAGCATCGAAATTTTCGCCGTATTGTTGTTTGTAGCTATCATAGGCGTCATTAACTGTTTTAGTGCTAACCGATTTTCCATAGGCATGATTCAATGCACGATAAATGAGCATGTTAGCAAGCATGGTCTTTGTCGTTGGTGACTGTTTGAGTTCCTTGTAGAAGTTACTTTCAGTCACCTTGCCGCCTGAATAGGTCGCAACTGTTTGGTCGGCCTGATTTGACTGACAACCGCTTAGCAGCAGTAAAGCAGTTGCGGTACTTGCCAATAATACTTTAAGGCGCATTTTTTTCTTCATCGACTCGGTCTCCTCTGAAATGCTTACAGTAAACGTTGTGTATTTATTCTAGCGTTGGCAATTGAGAATTTCAATGCAAATACTCATTTTCTAATAATGCTAAAAATTTCAAAACATCTATAGTCTGTAAACGGCTAAATAATAACGCTAAAAGCTAATTTACAGATAGGAAAATTAATAAAAGATTAAAATTTTCGTTGAATCTGTTCTTCGAGAGTATATAATCTTAACTACATCAAGCGTAGGGTTTGATTTGGTTCTGAAACTTTTGGGAAGTGGAGGGTATTGGATGCAAAGGAAAAAGAAAGGGCTATCGATCTTGTTAGCCGGTACAGTCGCTTTAGGGGCGCTGGCTGTCTTGCCAGTCGGCGAAATCCAAGCAAAGGCGGCTATCTCGCAGCAAACTAAGGGATCATCACTCGCAAATACGGTTAAGGCCGCGACTGCTAAGCAAGCGGCCACTGACACAACCGCAGCGACAACGAATCAAGCGATTGCCACACAGTTGGCGGCTAAAGGTATTGATTACAATAAGCTGAATAAAGTTCAGCAGCAAGATATTTATGTTGACGTCATTGTTCAAATGAGCGCAGCGCCTGCCTCTGAAAACGGCACTTTAAGAACTGATTACTCCAGCACGGCGGAGATTCAGCAGGAGACCAATAAAGTGATCGCGGCTCAGGCAAGCGTTAAGGCAGCTGTTGAACAAGTCACCCAACAAACTGCCGGTGAAAGTTATGGCTATGTCGTTAACGGCTTTTCAACTAAAGTTAGGGTTGTTGATATCCCTAAACTGAAACAAATTGCCGGAGTTAAAACAGTCACATTGGCGAAAGTTTATTATCCGACTGATGCTAAGGCCAACTCGATGGCGAATGTGCAAGCCGTATGGTCCAATTACAAATATAAAGGTGAAGGCACAGTTGTCTCGGTTATTGACACTGGCATTGATCCAACACATAAAGACATGCGGCTAAGCGATGATAAAGACGTCAAACTAACCAAATCTGATGTTGAAAAATTCACTGATACCGCCAAGCATGGCCGCTATTTTACTTCAAAAGTGCCATATGGGTTTAATTACGCTGATAATAACGACACCATTACAGATGATACGGTTGACGAACAACACGGCATGCATGTTGCTGGGATCATCGGTGCTAACGGGACAGGTGACGATCCAACCAAGTCTGTTGTCGGAGTTGCGCCAGAAGCACAGCTACTGGCAATGAAAGTTTTCACCAACTCTGACACTTCTGCAACAACCGGGTCAGCTACCTTGGTTTCTGCCATTGAAGACTCGGCAAAAATCGGTGCCGATGTCCTCAACATGTCCTTAGGATCTGATTCAGGCAACCAAACCTTGGAGGATCCAGAAATTGCTGCGGTGCAAAATGCTAACGAATCAGGAACAGCCGCCGTCATTTCTGCTGGGAACTCAGGAACATCCGGTTCAGCAACTCAAGGCGTCAACAAAGATTATTACGGTTTGCAAGACAATGAAATGGTGGGAACGCCAGGGACATCACGAGGAGCGACCACAGTTGCTTCCGCTGAGAACACGGATGTCATCAGTCAGGCAGTGACCATTACAGATGGTACAGGTTTACAGCTTGGACCGGAAACCATTCAGCTTTCAAGCAACGATTTCACTGGTAGCTTTGACCAAAAGAAGTTTTATGTTGTCAAAGATGCTAGTGGCAACCTCAGCAAAGGGGCAGCAACCGACTATACTGCTGACGCTAAAGGCAAAATTGCCATCGTTAAACGTGGCGAACTTACCTTTGCTGACAAACAAAAATACGCCCAAGCCGCTGGTGCTGCTGGCTTGATCATTGTCAACAACGATGGCACAGCAACACCGCTGACTTCTATTGCGTTAACCACCACCTTCCCAACATTTGGGCTCTCCAGTGTAACCGGTCAAAAGCTGGTTGACTGGGTCACAACACACCCGGATGATAGTCTCGGTGTCAAGATTGCCCTGACGCTGTTACCAAATCAGAAATATACTGAAGACAAGATGTCTGACTTCACATCCTATGGGCCAGTTTCCAATCTTTCCTTCAAACCAGATATTACCGCACCAGGCGGCAACATCTGGTCAACGCAAAACAACAATGGCTACACTAATATGTCTGGTACGTCAATGGCCTCGCCATTTATTGCCGGTTCACAAGCATTGTTGAAACAAGCATTGAATAACAAAAACAACCCATTTTATGCTGACTACAAACAACTTAAAGGGACAGCGCTCACCGATTTTCTTAAGACAGTTGAGATGAATACTGCCCAGCCAATCAACGATATTAACTACAATAATGTTATCGTATCGCCGCGGCGGCAAGGGGCCGGTCTTGTTGATGTGAAGGCAGCCATTGATGCATTAGAAAAGAATCCGTCAACGGTTGTCGCCGAAAACGGCTACCCAGCAGTTGAATTGAAAGACTTCACGAGTACGGACAAGACCTTTAAACTGACCTTCACGAACCGCACGACCCATGAACTAACCTATCAAATGGACAGTAATACGGATACTAATGCCGTTTATACATCAGCGACTGACCCTAATTCTGGGGTTTTGTATGATAAGAAGATTGATGGAGCAGCCATTAAAGCCGGCAGTGACATAACTGTGCCTGCTGGGAAAACGGCGCAGATTGAATTCACACTATCTTTGCCGAAGTCTTTTGACCAACAGCAATTTGTTGAAGGTTTTCTGAACTTTAAGGGTAGCGATGGTTCGCGCTTGAACTTGCCATACATGGGCTTTTTTGGTGACTGGAATGACGGTAAGATTGTCGATAGTCTCAATGGGATCACTTATAGTCCTGCTGGTGGTAATTATGGCACCGTGCCACTATTGACGAACAAAAATACAGGCAATCAATATTATGGCGGCATGGTCACAGACGCTGATGGCAACCAGACAGTTGACGATCAGGCGATTGCTTTTTCGAGTGACAAGAATGCCTTATATAATGACATCAGCATGCAGTATTATCTATTGCGCAATATCAGCAACGTCCAAGTTGATATTCTTGATGGTCAGGGCAATAAAGTTACGACTCTCAGCAGTTCCACCAATCAGACGAAGACCTATTATGATGCTTATTCGCAGCAGTACATCTACTACAATGCTCCAGCGTGGGATGGCACCTATTATGATCAACGTGATGGCAACATCAAGACGGCTGATGATGGCAGTTATACTTATCGTATTTCCGGTGTACCGGAAGGCGGCGACAAACGTCAAGTGTTTGATGTGCCTTTCAAGCTCGACTCTAAGGCGCCGACAGTTCGTCATGTCGCTTTGTCAGCCAAAACGGAAAATGGGAAAACCCAGTATTATTTGACAGCTGAAGCCAAGGATGATTTGAGTGGTCTTGATGCCACCAAGAGCGTTAAAACTGCAATTAATGAAGTGACGAATCTTGATGCTACCTTTACCGATGCTGGGACAACGGCTGATGGGTACACCAAAATTGAAACGCCATTATCTGATGAACAGGCCCAAGCACTTGGCAATGGCGACAATTCGGCTGAGCTGTACTTGACTGATAATGCATCCAATGCCACTGATCAAGATGCCAGCGTTCAGAAGCCGGGGTCTACATCGTTTGATTTAATTGTGAACGGCGGCGGTATCCCAGACAAGATCTCAAGTACCACAACTGGCTACGAAGCCAATACTCAAGGTGGCGGGACGTATACGTTTAGTGGAACGTATCCAGCAGCGGTTGACGGTACTTACACTGATGCACAAGGAAAGAAACATGATTTGCACACAACCTACGATGCTGCGACTAACAGTTTCACTGCCTCAATGGCGGTCACGAATGCTGATTACGCCGCGCAAGTGGATCTATATGCCGATAAGGCGCACACCCAGTTGCTTAAACATTTTGACACCAAAGTTCGGCTGACGGCGCCAACCTTTACTGATTTGAAATTCAACAATGGCTCGGATCAGACCTCCGAAGCGACCATCAAGGTTACAGGGACGGTTAGTGCTGACACCAAGACAGTTAATGTTGGCGACACCGTAGCAGCACTTGATGCACAACATCACTTTAGTGTTGATGTACCGGTTAATTATGGTGGCAATACCATCAAGGTGACCGCCACCGACGAAGACGGCAACACCACGACGGAGCAAAAGACGATTACCTCGTCTTATGATCCTGATGTGTTGAAGAATGCTGTGACGTTCGATCAAGGTGTGACATTTGGTGCCAATGAATTCAATGCCACCTCGGCTAAGTTCTATGACCCTAAGACCGGGATTGCGACGATTACTGGTAAGGTCAAGCACCCAACGACAACGTTGCAGGTTGATGGTAAGCAAATTCCAATCAAGGATGATCTGACTTTCAGTTTCACTTTAGATTTAGGTACTCTTGGACAAAAACCGTTTGGGGTTGTTGTGGGTGACACCACTCAAAACAAGACCTTCCAAGAAGCGTTGACCTTCATTTTGGATGCAGTGGCGCCAACATTGTCATTGGACAGCTCGACAGATGCACCGGTTTATACCAACGATCCGAACTTCCAGATTACCGGAACGGCCACTGACAATGCACAATATCTGAGTCTGGCAATTAACGGGCAGTCATGTCGCCAGCCAATACGCAGACATCAACATCAATAGCGGCAAACCGGGTCATATGGCTATTGATCAGCCCGTTAAATTGCTCGAAGGCAAAAACGTGCTGACTGTTGCTGTTACAGATAGCGAAAACAACACCACGACCAAGAAGATCACAGTTTACTACGAACCAAAGAAAACACTGGCAGCACCAACTGTGACGCCAAGTACCACTGAACCAGCCAAAACGGTGACTCTGACGGCAAACGCTGCCGCAACGGGTGAAACGGTTCAGTATAGTGCTGATGGTGGCAAGACATATCAGGATGTGCCGGCAGCCGGTGTCACGGTCACGGCAAATGGCACCTTCAAGTTTAAGTCGACTGATTTATACGGTAATGAATCACCAGCCGTCGACTATGTTGTGACCAATATCAAGACTGATGATCCTGCACAATTGCAGGCAGCTAAGCAGGCACTGACTAATCTGATTGCTTCCGCCAAAACGCTAAGTGCCAGCGGTAAGTATGATGATGCCACAACGACTGCTTTAGCAGCAGCAACGCAGAAGGCACAAACGGCGCTTGATCAGACGGACGCCTCAGTTGATTCACTTACTGGTGCCAATCGAGACCTGCAAACTGCGATCAATCAATTAGTTGCCAAATTACCTGCAGATAAGAAGACTTCGCTGCTTAACCAGTTGCAATCTGTGAAGGCTGCGCTGGGAACGGACTTGGGCAATCAAACTGATCCAAGCACTGGCAAAACATTTACGGCAGCGTTAGACGACCTAGTGGCACAAGCTCAAGCAGGCACGCAAACGGCCGACCAGCTTCAAGCGAGTCTTGCCAAGGTACTTAATGCAGTATTAGCAAAACTTGCGGAGGGTATTAAAGCGGCAACACCGGCTGAGGTTGGCAATGCTAAAGATGCTGCAACTGGCAAAACTTGGTATGCCGACATTGTTGACACATTGACGTCTGGTCAAGCCAGTGCTGATGCGTCTGACAAGCTTGCACATTTACAAGCTTTGCAAAGTCTGAAAACGAAGGTGGCAGCTGCCGTTGAAGCGGCCAAGACAGCTGGTAAAGGCGACGATACAAGCGGTACTAGCGACAAAGGCGGCGGTCAAGGTACCCCGGCGCCCGCTCCAGGCGACACGGGTAAGGACAAAGGCGATGAGGGCAACCAGCCTAGTTCTGGCGGTAATATCCCAACAAAGCCAGCCACAACGACGTCAACGAGCACGGATGATACGACTGATCGTAATGGTCAACATACATCTGGTAAGGGGGCATTACCCAAGACAGCAGAGACAACTGAGCGGCCAGCGTTTGGCTTCTTGGGTGTCATTGTGGTCAGTCTGATGGGGGTATTAGGATTGAAACGGAAACAACGTGAAGAATAGCCTGTCCATGCGTTGCGTATAGGGCAGCAGCGTATCGACAAAAAGAAAAGCAGCAACCTATCATGGCTTTGAAGCCATGGCAGGTTGCTGCTTTTTATTGTCATATACTTACCGTAAAATCAAATCGGATTGAATCACCGTCTGAGCAATGTCATCGCGCAAGGCCAGTTTTAACGCTGCTGCACCGATGGCTGTAACATGATGATCGATCGTACTCATTTGCAGTAATCGACTGGAAAGCTGATTCTCTTGACCCATTAAAGGAGGGATGGGCAGGTGATGGTCGACGAAGTACTGGCGAAGACCGGCCGTGATATCGTCCCCATTACCGAGGATAAAGTCTGGATGCTCATTGACTAACCGCGCACCAGCTTGATAGCCATCTTCGAAGGTTCGCATGTGATGGACAATCATTTCGTCAGCAGGACGTTTACCGAACACATCCACATAGCTGTTAATGGTAAGTTTACTAGTCGCACTTTGGGCATAGGGCCGACTTAGCAGCAAGGCGATTTTGCTGTAGCCTTGGTTACCCATCCACTGGAATGCCTCTTGATAAGCAGGTGTTCGGTCGGCGTAAGCGGCGGCGAGTTTGATTTTTCCCGGATTTTCGCAAACCACAATAGGGCCATATTTTTGATACTTAGCAATTGTGCGCAGGCCAAGACCATGAGACGTGAAGATCAAGCCATCATATGCATGACGGCGTAAGTCTTCTAAGTAGTCTTGTTCGAGTGACTGATCATAGCGAGATGGCAGGATCACCGCATGATAGTTGCCGGCCATTGCTGCATTCAAAATGCCGGTCACAAGCTGTTCAAAATAGGGATGATCGGTGTGCGGCAAGATGACCCCGATTGTCCGCGTTTTGCCTGCGCTAAGGTTTTGTGCCATTGTGCTTGGTACGTAATCAAGTTGATCGATCACTGCTTGAATCGCTGCGCGGGTTGAAGGCGCTACATAATGTTGCTGATTGATGACGCGCGAAACCGTTGCCGTTGAGAAACCGGATAGTCGAGCAATGTCATGAATATTCGCCATAAAAGCACCTCCAGTTCCAGTATAACAAGCAGTTAAAGCCAAGCGTACAAAAAGCCGACGTGTCAGTGGTCATTTTGTTTTAGACCCTGATATGCCGACTTTTGTGACATAAACGTTGATCTTAATGCAGTAGCTCATTGTGAGCATGACTAAGCGATTGCAGCTGTTGCCGTTTGGGTCATTGTTTTCAAATCTTGATCTTGTGCAATTGCCGCGGAGATTGTCTGAAGCCGATCCTGAATGGTTGCCTCAGCTGTGTCGACAGGGACTAACAAGACAATCGCCTGACTGATTTGGTGACCAGCGGCCCAAGGTAAAGCCTTGCCAAAATCAAAGCCAATAACAACAGGTTCTGTCAAACTGGTGACATGACCATACGTTAAGATTGCCTGATCGTTGATGGTTTGCGTTTGCTCACCCGCGCTGGCTAACAAGGAACTTAGAACCTCTTGATAATCAAAATTGAAATCATTGGTCAACTTTAGAGCGATGGCCTTCAAGGCGCCAATTTGCGTATCCTGATAAACAGGAAGTTCCTGATAAAGATGTGTTTGCATTAACATGATGTTTACCTCCTATGAGTTGATTGAAAATAACTGTTGACTTGATTGAGATCATTGCCTAAATGTGGTTTCTAAGCGCTCCTGTTCACGCTCTTGACTCTAGACTGAGTGTAATTTCTGTAACGCGTTTCAGGTCAAGCGTTTTCAACTAAAAAAGTTAAAAAATTTTTTCAATCATCTCGCAAACTTACATCACCTTACAAAAAGGTCAGAAAGGGTGCGAGGGGCTTGTAGATTTCCTATAATGAATAGGAATATAGACACGGAGGACGCAGCAATGAAAAAACTATTCCGAGAAACCGGATCGTTTTTAAAGAAACATCTCACCACACTTAAAGTACTGTTTGTGCTAGCAGTCCTAGTGTTTGTGATTTTTGAGGTTGGCCGGATCAGCCAAGACTTGAATGGGGAACAAATGCGGGCGAGCCTCGCCACGCAAAGCCCTGTTTCGCTCTTGATTTTGTTAGTTGTGGGGCTGATCGCCGTTACACCGATGCTAACTTATGATTTTGTGATTACTGAATTGTTACCAGGGCACTACAAACCGGCTTATGTCATTAAATCAGGCTGGATTGTCAACACCTTCACCAATATTGCCGGCTTTGGGGGGTTACTGGGTGCTAGTTTGCGGGCAAACTTTTACCATGAAAAAGCGTCTCAAAAGCAGGTGCTATTTGCGATTTCAAAAATCGCGATGTTTTTGTTGGCTGGGTTGTCGCTTTGGTCCATGATCGGGATTGTCGTCATTTTTGTTTTTGGTATTGGGGCGGAGTTTGCTAACTATTGGGTCTGGCTTGTGGGCGGTGCGGCTTATTTCCCATTGCTCATGATCATCTCCCATGTGCGTGATAGTGAATTTTTTGCCGATATGCCACTCAAACGCCAGTTGCGCCTGACGCTGGGATCATTTCTTGAATGGGGCGGTTGTGCTGCTTTCTTTCTTTTGATTGGTTATTTTCTTGAGGCGCCCATTCCGCTATCGTCTGTCTTGCCGTTGTTCATGGTGGCGAATGTCATCGGGGTTATTTCAATGGTGCCCGGCGGCTTGGGTTCTTTTGATGTGTTAATGATTGTTGAACTCGGCCAGTTGGGTCTGGACAGTAGTGCCGCCGTTGTTTGGTTGCTTTTCTATCGGCTTTTCTACTATGTCATTCCGTTCCTGATTGGTGCCGGTTTGTTTGCGCAAGATGCTGGCAAGCGATTGAATGCTTACCTTGAAGGCTTACCAGTGCAGTTGATTCGCAAAGCAGCATTCGGCTTTCTAGTGGTTTTCCTGTATTTTTCTGGGATTATGTTGCTCTTGCGCGGTGTTGCGCCTGATCTTGCTTTTCAAAACACCTTGTATCAGCGCCTTTATCCCTACACCTTCCTATTCCTTGATCGGGTCACAAATGTCATTGTGGCTTTCTTAATTCTTGGCTTTGGCCGTGGCATTGCCAGCCGCGTGAAGCGCGCTTACTGGCCGACTGTGATTGTGTTGATTGTGGCGATGGTGGCGTCATTGCGCGAGGATAATCATCTGCGCTTTATCGTGTTCCTTATTTTGGTCGTCATTGCGCTTATCTTGACGCGTCGTGAATTGACTAGAGACCGGTTGGCGCTGTCGTGGGGCAACAAGCTGATTGACGGGGCTGTCTTTGGCTTGACGTTTATCTTTTATGCATTTGCTGTGTTCTATAATGCGCCTACCATTCATCACCGGCATGTGCCAGATGTTTTCCTTTTCCCGTCTGAGCGGATGTTCTTCACTACCTTGATCGGGGTCATGCTGGCCGCGCTGACGGTGTATCTCATCTTCCGATATTTGTCGGCGCCGACAAAATCGCTGGCCGATCCTTACGATGAGGCGCGTTTGAAGGCGGTTGTGGCTAAATTTGGCGGGAATGAAGTGAGCCATCTGGGACTGATGCGTGATAAATCGCTGCATTTTTATCAAGTGGACGGTGAAGATCGCGTGTTCTTCCTGTTTAAAAAGAAGGCCGATAAACTCATTGTCATGGGTGAACCGGTTGGAGATGAGACCCAAATTCCAGCCGCGATTGCTGACTTTATGAAACAGGCAGACGATCAGGATATGTCGTTAGTCTTTTATGAAATTAATGAAAGCCTGACGATGAAGTTGCATGAATTTGGCTTTGATTTCATGAAGTTTGGTGAAGAAGGTTACGTGGATGTGACGACCTTTACATTGGCTGGCACGAAGCGAAAAGGTGAGCGGGCGCTCATGCACAAGTTTGAGCGTGAAGGCTACAGTGTCGAGCTGCTCAAGCCGCCGTTTGATGATGCTTTGCTAGACGACCTTCAAACCGTGTCTGATTCATGGTTGGACGGGCGCAGTGAGAAAGGTTTCAGCTTGGGGTTCTTTGATCGCCATTATCTGAATCAGGCGCCGATTGCGGTTGTGCGAGCGCCGGATGGCAAGATTGTGGCGTTTGCGACCGACATGCCGACGGGTAATAATGAGGTCACTAGCATTGATTTGATGCGTTCCAGTGCCGATGCGCCTTCTGGTATTATGGATGAAGTGTTTATTCATCTGTTTGAATTGGCCAAGGACCGCGGCTTTAAGTATTTCAATATGGGGATGGCCCCGCTGGCGAATGTCGGTACGTCTAGTTATTCCTTTATTGAAGAAAAGATTGCTCACCTTGTGTATGAATATGGCTATCGGTTTTATGGATTCCAAGGATTGCGCTCGTATAAAAATAAATATGTGACTGAGTGGGTACCGAAGTACGTTGCTTATCGTAAACGGACGTCATTGCTATTCACATTGCTACAGATCATGATGGTCGTGAATCAGAAGGTCACTTTTGCAACGCCGAACAAGTGGTGGCCAAAGCGGTTAGCCTGGGTGAGCCGACTCGGTCAAGGCATTGACAAATAACCGGATGTTAGGTGTTATTAGAGTATGGTCTTTGACAGTCCTTTTTCATGGCTGAGGGCTAGCAGATAATTTTTAGCGCTGCGCAAAACAAGGAGGCACCAATATTGAATCACTATTATACGAATGATCCTGATTTGGCCCATGATGAGCACAGCTTTGACTTTGAGCTAGGTGGGCATTCGCTCCGCTTTACTAGCGATAATGGCGTATTTTCGAAACACACGGTGGATTTTGGCAGTCGGGTTTTGATCGCAACCATACTTGCAGAAGAATTGCCAACGGGACCGATACTTGATGTTGGAACGGGTTACGGGCCGATTGGGCTTGCTTTGGCGAGGCACTTTCCTGATCGCCAAGTAACGATGAGTGATGTGAATGAACGTGCACTTGCTTTGGCACAGCGCAATGCAACGGATAACGCTATCAGCAATGTCACGATTGTCGAAAGTTCCATGTATGATCAGATAGATGGCCAATTTGGCGTGATTGTGACGAATCCGCCGATTCGTGCTGGTAAAACCATCGTTTCCGGTATTCTTGCCGGCGCTGCCGAGCATTTGTTGCCGCATGGTCAGTTATATGCGGTGATTCAAAAGAAACAAGGTGCGCCATCTGCATTGAAACTGATGAAAACAATTTATCCAGATGCCAGCATTGTAAAAAAGGAACACGGGTACTATATTCTTAAAGCGACAAAATAAGTGTTTTTATACTAGGCGTGGTACACTCAGGTCAGGACAGAAAGGAGCAATATGACATGACAAAATCGAAATATCTCGCATTAGGTGGTGCAGTGGCCGCTGCCGCAATCGCAGCAGGGGCATTTGTGTGTGCCAAAAGTTTGACTGAATATTTTGAACGGCAGCACCAGCGGCGTCAGGTTGAAGGCTTCGTGAAGAAGATTTTTGGCGACAGTGATCGGGTTCAAACCGTTTTAGATAAATTGAGCGATGATGATGTTGCCAGTCTGCTCCGGGTTAGCGATAAGCTGCGCAGTCTAAAAGACAGTGCTAGCGAATATGCCGGATCGGCTCCCCGCCCAGGCACGGGAGGGCCTTTATGCCAATCGGCACAGCCATTGATCGCTTAAAGGCAGCACTGAGTCACTAGCCGTTAGTTTAGCGACATGTGGCTATCACACGTCAGGTAAATAAACTGGCTGCGTGATCAAAATAGCCGTCCATGAGGATTTTCCTGATGGACGGCTATTTATTGGCATCAGAATGATAAAACAAGGAGTGCTTGGCAATCATGGACGAACACGACATCAATCAATTTATGGATGCGGCTCTAACCGAGGCCAAAAAAGCTGCTGCAATCGGCGAAGTGCCGATTGGCGCAGTGATCGTCCATCAAGGCGAGATTATCGGCCGTGGTTATAATCTGCGTGAAACAACTCAAGACGCGACGCATCATGCCGAGATGCTGGCGATTCAGGCCGCATGCAAAACGCTTGGTACATGGCGGCTGGAAGATTGCAGCTTATTTGTCACGTTAGAACCATGTCCAATGTGTGCCGGCGCTATGATCAATGCGCGCGTGGCGACGTGTTACTTTGGTGCCACTGATCCTAAAGCAGGCGTTGCTGGCACTTTTTATAATTTATTGGCGGACACCCGCTTTAATCATCAAGTTGCTGTGGTCAGCGGCATCAAAGCCGATGAAAGCGCCACGTTGCTGCAAACGTTTTTCCGAACGATCCGGGCCAAAAGAAAGGCCGCCAAGCGGGCTGGTCAAACCAGTGAGAATCAGTTATAATGAAAATTGCCGAAAGGCCTTAAGGCAATGATGGCTTTCCGAATCGTGTCAGGTCCGGAAGGAAGCAGCACTAAGGTAGGTTCGTCATGTGCCTTTTGTTATTGAGAAATTGACCGGTCGCTTGTAATTGGAGCGGCCGTTTTTGTTGTCGCAGATTCTGTCTACTCATGAGGCAGCTATGGTAAACTAGAACACAGCGAATATTTCACTAAGAAGAGCGTGAACGGGCGCGTTTAGTCACCGGAGCATAAGCGGGCTCAGGGGCGATGGCTGGTTTTTGGCCATTGCCCCTGAGGTCCTTATGAGCAGGTGACTGCGCCGGTAAGCGCGTTTAAAGAAGAGCGTGAACGGGCGCGTTTAGTCACCGGAGCATAAGCGGGCTCAGGGGCGATGGCTGGTTTTTGGCCATTGCCCCTGAGGCCCTTATGAGCAGGTGACGGCGTCAGCAAACGTGTTTAAAGGAGGCGGCACGGTGAGTTATCAAGCGTTATATCGGGTGTGGCGCCCGCAGCAATTTAAAGATGTGATTGGCCAAGAAGCCATCACCAAGACGCTGAAAAATGCGCTGATTACTGGCCAGACAAGCCACGCCTATCTTTTTACCGGCCCCCGCGGTACCGGTAAAACATCGGTCGCCAAGATTCTGGCCAAGGCACTGAACTGTCTACACTTGGAGGATGGTGAGCCAGATAATACTTGTGAAATTTGTCAGGCTATTAATAATGGCAGTTTGACCGATGTTATCGAAATTGATGCTGCTTCTAACAACGGCGTGGATGAGATTCGTGATATTCGGGACAAGGCAAAATATGCGCCAACACAAGCTCGCGTCAAAGTGTATATCATCGATGAAGTGCATATGTTATCGAGCGGGGCCTTCAATGCTCTGTTGAAAACGCTGGAAGAACCGCCGGCGCATGTGGTGTTTATTTTAGCCACGACGGAGCCACATAAAATCCCAGCAACGATTATTTCGCGAACACAACGATTTGATTTTCGCCGGATCACGCCGGAAGATATCGTTAAGCGAATGCGTTTTATTTTGGATGATAAGCAAATCACATACGACGATGCTGCGTTGAAAGTGATTGCCAAAGCAGCTGAAGGCGGCATGCGGGATGCCTTATCGATTCTTGATCAAGTGCTGAGTTTTGGCGATAATCACGTCACAACGGAAGATGCACTTGATGTCACAGGCGGTGTGACCACTGCTGTTTTGGGCAAGTATTTAGCCGCGGTCCTCGCCAAGGATCATGCGCAGGCATTGAAAATGATCGAGGATTTGTTAGCGTCAGGTAAAGATGCTGGGCGGTTAATCGAAGATCTGATTGAATACTTGCGGGATCTGTTGGTTAATCAACAAGCACCGACACTCTTGGGTGATTTAGAAAAAAGCTTACTTGATGATCAATTCAAAATTCTGAGCGAGAACTTCAAGCCAGAGCAGATCTACCACATGATTGACGTGTTGAATAGCACGCAGCAACAACTGCGGATGACCAATCATCCGGAAATTTATCTAGAAGTGGCAACGGTTCGATTAAGCGAAACGACAACGCCACAGGTTACGGCAGCACCAGCACAGGCAGAAAATCCGCAATTTGAAAAATTGACGGCAAAAGTCAAACAGCTGAGTGATCAACTGAAACGGGTCGAGGCGAACGGCGGCACCATTCCGCCACCAACCAGAACCCGGAAACATGTGAAGGCCAAAGCCAACCATGTCAATCGTAAAGCTATTTATCCGATTTTAGGTGCCGCAACCAAACAGGACCTGACCAATTTAAAGGATGTTTGGCCGAATCTGCTGGGTCTGCTTAGTATCACGAAACGCGCCATGATGAAAGTCAGTGAACCGGTTGCTGCCAGTCCTAACGGTGTGATCGTGAGTTTCGATTATGATATCTACGTTGAACGCGCCATGAATGATGCCGCGCTGATGACGGAATTGGAAAGTGGTCTGCAAAAATTAACCGGCAAGCAGCCAAAAATTGTTTTGGTTCAAAGTGATGTCTGGCCAACCATTCGACAAGATTATATTCAAGAATTGAAGGCCCCTGAAAACAAGGAACAGAAAGCTGACACTAAACCGCAGATACCGCCAGTTGTTAGCAAATTAACAGAACTATTTGGTAAAGATGCACCTAACGTAACAATCAAAAATGACTAGAAAAGGATGATGAAACATGCGTGGAATGGGTAATATGCAAGGCATGATGAAGCAGATGCAGAAAATGCAAAAGGAAATGCAGGCAGCACAAAAGGAACTGTATGCAACGGAATTTGAAGGCAAGTCAGCTTCCGATATGGTCACCGTTAAGTTTACCGGTGAAAAGATCATGAAAGACATTCAAATCAAACCAGAAGCCATCGATCCAGACGATCCGGACATGCTCCAAGACCTGATTATCGAAGCGGTTAATCAAGCCATGGGAACCATTGATAAGGAAACTCAAGATAAGATGGGCAAGTATACACGCGGATTGCCAATGTAACAACAGAGCGCAAAAAGGCGCGGTTAGAAACCGGAGTGTAAGCGGCCTTGAACCAAAAGGGCTGGGGCTTTGGCCCTTTTGGTTCAAGGTCCTTACATGGAGGTTTCTGCGCCTTTTTGCGCGTTTCGGAGAACAACAATGGACCACAAGTATCATCAAGAAGTCTTCACCGCATAAACCGAACTTTTACAACAACCCAAGTTCGCACCCAAAGTTTCAGCAACATAAGCAAATAAGCATCATTTTGAAACCAAAGCTGTTCTCATGACAGCAAAGATCATCACTCAGTACGTTTTCACAACAAGAGGGGACACTATGCAATATCCAGAACCGATCAGTAAATTGATCGACAGTTATATGCGCCTCCCGGGTATCGGGGCAAAAACCGCAACACGGCTGGCTTTTTACACCATTGATATGAATAAGGACGATGTGACGGCGTTCGCTAAAAGTCTTGTCGCGGCAAAAGAGGATCTGCATTATTGTTCCATTTGTGGCAACATTACCGATGAGGATCCATGTGCTATTTGTCGCGATAAAAGTCGCGACCAAAGCACGATATTGGTCGTTGAACAACCTAAAGACGTCATGAGCATTGATCGGGCTCAGGATTATCATGGCTTGTATCATGTATTACATGGCGTTTTATCACCAATCGAAGGCCGCGGTCCTGAAGATCTGAATATTGAGAGTTTGTTAAAACGGCTTAAGGCAAATAAGGCAGTCAAAGAAGTCATTATCGCCACTAATGCCACGCCTGAAGGTGAAGCCACCGCCCAATACCTGGCTCGGCTGATTAAACCAGCTGGTATTAAGGTCACTCGCTTAGCCCATGGGCTGTCGGTCGGCAGTGATATTGAGTATGCTGATGAAATGACCTTGATGAAGGCGGTTGAAGGAAGGACTGAGCTGTAATGTTTGGACGCAAACAGGTAAAGGTCAAGGAAGAAAAAGACGAAGAATTAATGATGCTCGTCTATCGCGTCCGCGACCAGATGGCGGCACAACGCAAGCTCGTTGCTACTTTTCGAGAAGTCGACGAACAAACCAAAGCGCAAGTAGCCTTACAGACAGGCCTATTCGACTTTCTCTACCGCGAAGCGCGCACCCGCCAAATCAAGGGCGAACTTGTGGCCCGAGTGGCTGCGGAGCAAATTGCGGAGTATAGAGATTTATAGAGCGCAAAAAAGCGCGGTTAGAAACCGGAATGTAAGTGGCCTTGAACCAAAAGGGCTGGGTTTTGGCTCTTTTGGTTCAAAGTCCTTACACGGAGGTTTCTGCGCTTTTTTGTGCGGTTCAGAGAGTCGTGAAGGGGTAACAGAGCTTTTCCACGTGCCAACAAGAGAACGTTCAACGCGCCAATCATTCGCTACGCCGAGGGCATCTTTTTTCGCCTTCCTAGGAGGCATGCAAAAACCTCAATGCCAAGCATAACTCATTCACCATTAGGGCATCGTGCAGCTATCCGATACCAATCAACATTCACTCAAGCGGCAAATGCCCATGACTGCTATTTCAGGATCATGGCATTTGCCGCTTTTTTGCCTATGTATAACGACTTATTAGTCTCGTGAATTTGCAGATAAGTTTTTAATTGTGAAACATATCAAGTAAAATGGACTTAATTCCAAAAAGAGCGTGAACTGGTGCGGTTAGAAACCGGAACATAAGCAGGCTTGAGCGTGATGACCGCACTTTGGTCATTGCGAACAAGGTCCTTATGTGTAGGTTTCTGCACCAGAGAACGCGTTTAGAGAAGGAGCGGCATATAGTGACAGGCACATTTATCACATTCGAAGGTCCAGATGGTGCAGGCAAGACCAGCGTTTTGAAGACGTTGATCCCGCAACTCGAACAGCACGTGCGGGTGCCATTGCATTTGACCAGAGAACCAGGCGGCGCAAAGATTTCCGAGACCATTCGCGAGGTCATTCTCGACCCTGCCAACACTGCTATGGATGCGCGGACTGAAGCACTTTTATACGCGGCGTCGCGTCGACAGCACTTGGTTGAAGTGATTCAACCAGCGTTAGCACAAGGCGACATTGTTGTCTGTGATCGATTTGTCGACAGTTCAGTTGCCTATCAAGGTGGTGGTCGAGAAATTGGGCCAGATGCCGTTTTGAAAATGAACCAATTTGCCACTGCAGGACTGGAGCCGGCTTTGACATTGTATCTAGATGTGCCAGTTCAGGTGGGACTTGACCGTATCAAGTCCCATCAAAACGAGCGTCAATATGATCGACTTGATCAGGAAAGTCTGGCTTTTCATGAACGCGTTCATGATGCATACATGACACTGATAGTGGATAATCCTCAGCGAATCGTGTCGATTGATGCAACTGAGCCACTGGAAAAGGTTGTTGCCGCTTGTTTTCAGACCATTACTCGTCGTTTTCCGGAACTATTTAACTAAGTGATAACCGTCATCGCGGTCAAGGAGGGCACGCATGAAATTAATTCTCGCAATTGTTCAAGATAAAGATAGCAACTTGCTTAGCAGTCAATTTATTGATGCTAATATCCAGGCAACTAAATTATCAACGACTGGTGGCTTTTTAAAAGCCGGTAATACAACCTTCATTATCGGGATTGCTGACGATCGGGTCGATGAAGTTCTGAAGATTATCAAAGAGACTTCCCAAACCCGCCAACAATTCATGACACCGCCAGTCAATCTTGACGCCACGTCTGACAGTTCGATGGCCTATCCGGTTGAGGTTCAAGTCGGCGGTGCCACCGTCTTTGTCCTACCGATCGAAGCCTTTCATCGCTTCTGATGACCAAGTTTTTAATTGATTCGCTTCAGCCTAAACTCGTGGCTCAGTTTGCGCGAATCATTGACCGCAAGCAATTGGCACAGTCGTATTTGTTTGTGGGGCCAAAAGGGGCTGGCAAGCTGGCCTTGGCTGAGTGGATCGCCTTGCGCCTATTTTGCCAAAATGTGCAGGATGGTGCGCCATGTGGCCAGTGTCCTGAGTGCGAGCGAATTTTGAATCATAACCACCCAGATGTGATGGTGGTCAAAACAGAAACGCAAAGCATCAAGGTTGACGATATTCGCGGGTTGAAGCAAGAAATGAGCAAAACCGGGGTCGAAGGCAATCAACGTGTGTTTGTTGTTGAAGATGCTGATAAAATGACAGCAGGTGCGGCAAACTCCTTATTGAAATTTTTTGAGGAACCAGTGCCTGGGATGACCGTGATTTTGACTGCAACCTCGAAAAACCAACTTTTACCGACCATTTTGTCGCGGGCACAGGTTATTACATTCCAAAGCCCTGATCGCTCAGCCGTGATTGCAAAGCTAGAAGAAGGCGGGGCAACCTCGCAAATGGCACGAGTCGCAGGCCGATTGACTGGCAATGTGGCTGATGCGCAGGCCTTGTTGGCGTCTGCAACATTTCAAGACCGGGTGACGAAGGTTTTCCAGTTACTGGAGCGTTTGGCGGATCACGATCCGGAAAGTTTTGTTCGGGTGCAGACGCAACTGCTGCCGATTGCTAAAGATGCTGATAGTCAGCGTCAAGTGTTGGCGCTGATCGGCTTGGCCTATGCTGATGCATTGAATCAACATTTTCAGGTAACATCAATGCAACAACTGGACTTGCCGGTGATCGGCGTCTTGGCTCAGCGATCAAGTGAGCAACTAACCACGGCGCTGCAGGCTATCTTAACGGCGCAGGTGCGATTGAGCCAGAATGTTACGTTTCAATCCGCAACAGAACAGTTAATGCTTAAACTATTAGAAGGGTGATCTTGTGGAAAAGAAAGAATTATATGATGGCTTCTTGACCCTTGAAAAACATGCCCAGCAGATGCTCAGAGAAATCGCCGCTATGAAGGACGATATGGCAGAAACGCTTGAACGCAATGCTGAACTTGAGATCGAAAACAAGCATTTGCGTCAACATTTGGCAGAATTAGAAAAAGATGACAATAAAACCAGTGATGGTGGGGTTGAATTGTCTAAGTCGAAGCAAAATCTTGAAAGTCTGTATAATGAAGGCTTCCATGTTTGCCCGATGTTCTATGGCCAGCGCCGGGTCAATGATGAGCCATGCGCTTTTTGTACTGAGATTATTTACGGGGAGAATTGACTTGGAGCAACAACGAAGCTTCGGTTCACATACAACAGGCACACTTTATCTGGTGCCAACGCCGATTGGCAACTTGGGCGATATGACAATTCGTGCGATTGAAATTCTGAAAACAGTCGATTTGATTGCAGCAGAAGACACGCGGCACACGCAAATGTTACTAAATCATTTTGAGATTAAAACTAAAACGATTTCGTTTCATGAACATAACACACAGATGCGCATTCCTGAGCTGTTGGCTAAGTTGGCAAACGGCGAGACAATTGCTCAAGTCAGCGATGCCGGTATGCCGTCGATTTCTGATCCAGGCAAGGAATTGGTACGCGCAGCCATTGATGCCGGTGTGCCAGTGGTGCCATTGCCAGGAGCCAACGCCGCGACAACTGCGCTGATTGCTTCCGGCTTGCCGCCGCAGCCGTTTTTGTTCTACGGCTTTTTACCGCGTAAAGCTGGGGAGAAAAATCGCGAATTGGAGAAGTTAGCCCATGAATCAGCCACCTTGCTTTTTTATGAAAGCCCGCATCGGGTTGGCAAAACGCTGGCAGCAATGCAGACTGCTTTTGGTGATCGACAGGCGGCTTTGGCCCGTGAGTTGACGAAAAAATTCGAAACCTTCATTCGCGGTTCATTGTCGGCATTACAAACTTATGCCGCTGGTGACCTAAAAGGCGAGTTTGTGATTATGGTAGAAGGTGCGGCTGATAAGCCAGCAGTTGATGTGACGGTGCCTTTAAAAATGCAAGTTGAGGCAATTGTTGCCACTGGTGCCAAACCAAATGCAGCGATTAAATTAGTCGCCAAACAAAATGGCTTAGCGAAGCAAGTGGTGTATGATGCTTATCATGAGTTGGAAAAATAAGCAAAGCGTGAGATCTGGTGCGTTTAGAAACAGGCTTATGCGAAGCCAACCGGATTCTGTGCCAGCAAGTGTGATTTAAGGAGGAGTCATCCTAATGGGAAAGGTCTACGAAGATGATTACCGGATTCCCGGTTTTGCGGGTGATCGGTATGGTCGCGCCGGATTGGCAAATATGATGAATGTCATGTTAGAAATTTCGGAGCGCCAGTTAGAGACGTTGCATGCCGGGATGGATGCAATTAATGAATTTCAGGCTGGTTGGGTGATCACGCAGTATCATATGGATATTCAGCGGATGCCGCGAATTGAGGAACCATTGCGCGTGGGGACCGAGGCGACGACTTACAATAAATTCTTTACTTACCGGGATTATTGGATTGACGATGCGCAAGGGCAGCGCTTGGTAACAGTGAATAGCAACTGGGTCATCATGGATCTGCGCACCCGCAAAATTGTGGACGTGATTCCGGAACTGGTGGAGCGTGTCGGCGCGGCCAGTGATCGCAAAATCAAGCGATTTCCGCGGCTTAAAAAGATCACCACCCCAGATGGTCAAGAAGATTTTCATGTCCGCTATTTTGATATTGACAGTAACGGACACGTCAACAATGCTCATTACTTGGAATGGATGGAAAATAGTCTTGGCTATGATTTTTTGAGTACCCATACGTTACGCGGGGCGGATATTCGGTATGAACGTGAAGTCGCGTATGGCACGACGCCTGTTGCCCAATATCAGCATGATCCGGATGATCCCACCAAAACTTTGCACCGCGTCGTAACCGGCGAACAGGTCAACGCGGAAGCTCAGATGACCTGGCAGGATTTTAAGGCATAGTAAAACGGCACTAAGCAAACAGGAGAATTTTGCTTAGTGCCGTTTTTTATTGAAGTTTTTGAAACTGGGGTTAATCACACCCGCGTGCTAATATATACTCTTTAAAAATCGAAGAAAAGGGTTTTTAAGCCGAGTTGACTCTTATAGTCATTCGTTTGCTTAATAATAAGCAATAATGGGATTAATAATATTTAATAATAAAAAAAGATTTATAATTGCTCAAAACAATCGTTTTATGTGATAAATAACTTATGGTTTTGATAATTTATGTTGACTGAGGGACTTTACAGGGTTAGAATGTAAGCGTTCTACAAACTCGTAATCAAATGCCATTTTTGAAAGGAGGAAGAATGCCACTTATAAAGGAGACGATATTGATAGCCGTCATCCCTTTTCTGGTTCTTATTTGCTTAGCTCTATTTGCAATTAGCATCTTCAAGAGTAGGGGGCTTTCTAAGCTAATGAAGACAGCTCTGATTCTTCTAATCTTCGTTCTGCTCCTTGCCGATGTTTATCTGTTCCTGTTCATAATGTATTTTGGCGCAAACTCGTGATTAACTACGCTTGGGGGAAAACAATGAAAAGGATTATTGTGCTTTTAGGAATAGTAATTGGTATAGTGCTCTGTTCTGGAAAATCTGTTTCCGCTTCAGAGAATGTACCAATTAACGACACGTATACAAACGAACAACGAAAAGCCATTGAAACCGTTGAAAAATTCATTGAATATGATGATAAGGGGATACCTGAGGTCAACGTGTCAGAAGCTTACCGCGAAAACCCATCCGAAATGACACTGTTGTACGCAAACCAAATTAACTCCTTGTCAAGGTCAGTTAAAACAGACGGTGTTGAAAAAACTGTTGGACGTATCAAGCGTGCACTCTTTCCAATCGGTTCTTGGGGAAATTACTGTGGCAAGGGCAATAATGGCTGGAGCAAGAACCCCGTAGACAACTTAGACGCAGCGTGCCGAGAACACGATAAATGTTTTAAAGGCTTTTCAATGAAAAGTGCTGCCTGCAATCGAGCGTTTATCAAGCGACTTTTGCCAATCGTCCAGCGAGGGGGATTCTCAGCTAAGGGTTTATACGCAAGCGCGGCGATTACACTTTTCAAACATTGGACCTGATAATATTTTGCAAAAAATGTCTTTATGGTTCATGCGATTAAGCTTCAGGACTTATTTATAAAAAAGGCCTCGATAAATCATTTTCTGATTGGGGCCTTTTTTCAGCTAACGGCATTATCCACGAAGTCAGCTAAATCATGCCCGTATTTGCCATCACTGAGACCAACTTGCAACTTAATCCGTGCCTTTTGGCCATTTAAACCTTGGCAGAAAATGATACCCATTTTTTTAAGTTGCACACCGCCGCCTTCGTAATTATAAACAGCTTGGGCAACACCGTTAAAGCAGCGGGAAACGAGCACAATCGGGATGTGGCGATCGAGCAGTCGTTGAATGGCAGGCAAGGTTGTCGGCGGCAGATTGCCGGCTCCTAACGCTTCAATCGTCAAGCCGTGTGTATCTTCAGGGAGGGCATCGAATAAAGTGCCATCCATGCCAGCGTAAGCTTTAATGAGGAAGACTTTGTCGACGAGGTGATCAATCGCACAAACTTCTTGATTAATCAACTCCTGAAAGAATCGGACACCATCTTTAGTTACCAAGCCGACTGGACCGAATGTTGGGGTTCGGAAAGTAGCCACGTTGGTCGTGTGCGTCTTGGTCACGAACCGAGCGGTATGAATTTCGTCATTCATGACAACGAGCGTTCCCTTATTGCGTGAGTCGTCGCTGGCAGCCGTTTTAATGGCGCTTTGAAGATTCTCCAGACCATCGCTGCCGATTTCGTTACTAGAGCGCATAGCGCCTGTCACGACCACTGGCATCGCCGAATCAAGGGTCAGATCAAGAAAATAGGCGGTTTCTTCCAGCGTATCCGTCCCGTGAGTGATCACGACGCCATCGCTGCCTTCTTTTTCCGCTTGGCGAATGCGTTTAACGAGTTCTAGCATCCGTTCTGGGGTCATGTGCGGGGATGGGAGGTTGAAAATTTCTTCAGTGGTGAGTTCGACGTCAGCAGGGACAAAACTGTCAGCACCAAGTAGCGGGTTATGTTGGCTGGGCATAATGTCACCTTCGCTATTTTCAGTCATCGAAATGGTACCACCCGTATGCAAAACGAGAATATGTTTAGTCACGGTCATATCTTCCTTTCAAACGTTGTCGCATTTCATTATACGGCTCTTTATGCAGCCGCGAACAGCTAAAGTCAATGGCGCGAACACCCATAATTAGGTGTAAAAAAACACTTCTAAAATGAAGTGTTGAGGGAATCCCTTTTCAGGGAGTATGAGCAACCAGAAAGATATGATTACGAGAATCTATTTTAGCGAATCAATCTGGCAGCTAACTTGGTAAAAACCAAGAAAATACCGAGAAAATCGTGAGATATTTTTCACGTCAATTTTCACCTGTGATCACAAAAAATGTGAATGCGAACATTTCGGGGGTTCCCTTTCCACAATTTTCGGTGTACGATATGTCTCGTGACAAAATCTAGGAGTAGGAACCTGCGCGTTAAGTGCTGCCGGAACGGAATGTGAACGGCAGACGAAGACAAGTGTCGCGGTGCAGGTGCCGCATTCGCCTGATATTTAGGCGTCTCCGAAAAAAGGAGATTGCAGCTTATGCAAATATTATCGTTTAGTAGTCCCAAGCTTTCCACCCGGAACATGGTGTATATGGCCATGTTGATGGCGATGCAAATCGTTCTGGGCCGTTTCTCGTTTGGCACCCCATGGCTGAAGATCAGCCCAGCGTTCTTTGCCACGATCCTCATGGGATATTATTTTGGCCCATGGTTGGCGGCCGGCGCTGCTGCGCTGAACGATCAGTTGTCAATTATGATCTTCAGTCCGGGAGCCAACTTCCCGGGTTTTACCATCAGCACAGCCATTGCGGCAATGCTTTACGGCATGTTTTTCCACGGTAAGAAGGTAACGGTTCTTCGGACATTGCTCGCTGTCGGCATGGTTTTGTTGATTAGCAATATCATTTTGACAACACTATGGTTAAACATCATGGGTACGCCATGGCAAGGCATTATCTGGCCGCGAACGATCAAGAACGTGGTCATGTTGCCAATCCAAACGGCACTGTCTTATGGAACGTTAAAAGCCATTGAGCGAATTCGTCCCCACCTTTGATTGATTTGCTATAAAAGCAAGCGCTTTGAACAAGCCAGTCATAGATCGTATTTTTACATTAAAAATAGCCCCAGACAGATTGACCTTCTGAATGCTTTCACGATGGTCGGCTTGTCTGGGGTTTTTAATTGTTGGCAATCTGATGTGCCCCAAAGTGGTCAACATGAAACCTAACTGATAGAATAAGAAAACTCAAAAAAACAGAAGGGCTGGCTGCTATGTTTACTGGATTAATCATTGTGGTTGTGTTGGCGTTGGTAGGGACAGGAATTTGGGCACTGCAACTGGAACGGAAAATCGTGACGATGCAATTAGCAACACACAAGATGATGTTTCCGAACCAGGTGCGCAGCGGACGCAAGACTTACATTCGTAATTTGTATCGTGAGAATACAATTGCAAAATGGGTGCGGCGATTGGGACTGATAGGCAGTATTGTTGGTGGCTTGGCGCTTGCATATGCCATTGGCAATCAGTTTTATAGCGAATTTGGTCAATTACCCATCATCGGCAACTTCTACGTCTTTCCGACTGACTATTTAACTGAACGTGATCATGCACTATGGGTGCTGGCCGTGGCTACCATGATTGCAGGTGTTGCTTGGTCATGGCTAGCCAAGTGGCTCCATGATGCCTTGCTGGCGGCAAATAAAACAACTGGTGTTCAAAGCGCCACCGATCTCTACTGGACACCAGATGAGATCATTCATCAACGGTTATGGTTAAAAATCGCACTGCAAGGTTTACTCGTTGTTGGCAGTGTGCTCCTGCTCATTGCAGCAATGACAGGTATGCTACCGAATCCGGGAGAGGCTTGGTTTTAGGATTTGAGCATAAAAAGGTTTGAAGCTGTTTGTACGGGAATTCCCAAATAATGTAGGTTTAAATAATTGAATCATAAATGATAATGGTCTTTCTGGTTTTTGCTTTCCGGTAGAAAACAGAGAGTTGGCGGAGCGGTGATGGGCTCAGTGGTGAGATTGGTCTTAGCGGAGTGGTTTTCTCCGCTTAGACCAAGGCCAGACTTTGAAACCGCGCATTTTGCGGGTTCAAAGCTGTGCCCACCACTCTAGCTTCGCGGTCGCCACCCCGAATCGCCGCGGAGCCAACTCGGAGTACCGGAAACCCCAAAGCGTAGAATAGAATTGGTACCAGAGGCTCAGAGGCTTGTGTGTAAGTAACTCAGGGAGTGAAGGAAAAACAGTTATCGTTCAGCTCGGAGGTTTCTAAACGCGCCAGCTCACGCTCTTGATTGAAACGCGTTCGCCAGACCAGCAACCTGCGTGTAAGGACCCTGAACGCAATGGCCAAAGCGCGGCCATCACGTTCAGGCCCACTTACACTCCGGTTTCTGAGCGGTCTGGCTCACGCTCTTGACTGAAACGCGTTCGCTGGCGCAGTAACCTGCACATAAGGACCTAAAGCCTAAATGGTCCAAACCCGACCATTTAGGCTTTAGGCCGCTTATGTTCCGGTTTCTAAACGCGCCAGCTCACGCTCTGCTCTTATTTGTGATAGAATATTGCCATGATTATGCCATGAGAAGGGAGGGTCTATTGATGCGATTATTAGCGCTTGATACTTCAAACGAAGCAATGTCAGTTGCTGTGTTAGATAATGATAAGTTGTTGGCGCAGACGACGATTAATCGAAAACGGACGCATAGTGAGCAACTACTGCCAGCGATTGATGATTTAGTGGCTGCTAGTGGCCTGCAGCCGGAGGACTTGGATAAGATTATTGTCGCAGATGGACCGGGATCCTATACTGGCATTCGAATTGCCGTGACGACAGGGAAAACATTAGCTTACACATTGAACATTGCCCTAGCTGGCGTTTCCAGTCTGGCGGTGCTTGCCGCCAACATCACAGATACAAAAGCGATGATTGTGCCAATTATGAATGCGCGCCGCAACAATGTGTTTACCGGTGTCTACCAATGGAACAAGGGCCGGCTGATCAATGTGGTTACAGATCGGCACGTGCCATTAAAACTACTGCTCACTGAATTAGCCACTTTGCACCAGCCGGTGATCTTTGTCGGCAGTGATGCGGCTATGTTTCGGGCTCAGATTATTGAGACCTTGGGCGGATTAGCGCAATTTGCACCGAGTTGGCTAAACTTGCCACAAGCATTACGTTTGGGACAATTAGGGAAAGATCTGCCGCCTGTGTCTGTTTATGATTTTGTGCCGCGTTATCTGCGGCTGACCGAGGCGGAACACAACTGGTTGGAAGCACACCCCGGCAGAGGACATGATGTTTATGTTGAGAAAGTTTAAATCGTGGTTCGATCGCACGACACCTGATGAATTGAGCTTTAAGCCACAAACGATCACGGTTCGCAATAAAGAGTATTTACTGCGGCGTATGACAGAAGACGATGTCGATGCAGCATTAGCGATTGAGCGACGGATTTATCATGATACACCGTGGGATCGTTACGCTTTTTTCTCTGAGTTGCGTAAAGTTCGGCATTCGTTGTATTTGGCTGTTGAAGATGCCGGTCAGTTAGTCGCATTAATTGGCACCTGGTTTACCTTAAGTGAGGCCCATGTGACCAACATCGCGGTTGACCCAGCATACCAGCACATGGGTCTGGGACGTTTTTTGATGCAGTTCATGATTGGCCGGGCGATTGATTATGGTAGTCAAAAAATGACGCTTGAAGTGCGGACGAATAACGACATTGCTAAGCATCTGTATCGGTCGCTCGGTTTTCAGGACGGGAAAATTAAAAAAGGTTATTATGTCAGCAATCACGATGATGCACTCGATATGTATCGGCCATTGCCGTAATCGATCATTATCGTCGTTGTAGAGGAGAACAATGTGGCAGCAAGGGAATTAATTTTAGCGTTTGAAAGCAGCTGCGACGAAACCAGTGTGGCTGTCGTTGAAAATGGTGACACAATCTTATCGAACATCATCGCCACACAAATTAAAAGTCATCAACGATTTGGCGGTGTTGTTCCGGAGGTAGCCAGTCGTCATCATGTGGAACAAATTACGTTGGTTACAGATGCAGCGTTGAAAGAAGCGGGCGTCACTTATGATGATTTGACCGCGGTGGCAGTCACATACGGCCCAGGGCTGGTAGGCGCATTGTTAATTGGGGTGACGGCGGCCAAAACCATTGCCTACGCTCATCATTTACCATTAATTCCGGTTAATCACATGGCAGGCCACATTTATGCCGCCCGTTTTGTGAAGCCGCTTGCGTATCCATTACTGGCACTGGCGGTTTCAGGCGGTCATACTGAGTTGGTTTATATGCGATCAGCTGGGGAATTCGAAATCATCGGCGATACACGTGATGATGCCGCCGGTGAGGCGTACGATAAAGTTGGTCGGATTCTGGGCATTCCATATCCGGCCGGTAAAGAAGTTGATCGGTTGGCACATCTTGGTCAAGACACTTTCCATTTTCCACGGGCGATGGATAAAGAAGACAATCTTGACTTTAGCTTCAGTGGCTTGAAATCGGCTGTTATCAACACGGTTCATCACGCCCATCAGTTAGGCCAAGAGCTCAGTCGAGAAGATCTAGCCGCGAGTTTTCAAGCGGCGGTTGTCGATGTTTTGGTTCACAAAACGCAAAAGGCACTGCATCAGTATCCGGTTAAACAACTCATTGTGGCCGGTGGTGTTGCAGCCAATCAAGGGCTTAAAGAAGCCATGAACGAAACCTTGGCTGTGAATTTTCCAGATGTCGATGTGATTGTGTCGCCACTTCGCTTGACGGGTGATAATGGCGCAATGATTGGCGCAGCTGCTCATATTGAATGGGCGAAGCAGCATCTTGCTTCAGAAAGCTTGAATGCTGATCCAGGATTGAGCTTTACCCACGCTTCATAATAAATGCAAGGCCGACAGCGATTTCGTTGACGCCGCCTAACTGTTTTGGTTAGACTTATCTTATAGATAAGTTTGTTAACGAAAGGATGATTCCCATGGCTGAAAAAACGATTATGTTGGTCTGTTCCGCCGGTATGTCAACCTCAATGCTGGTACAACGGATGAAAAAAGCAGCAGAGTCAGATGGCCTTGATGTTGATGTTTTCGCAACGGCAGCAGCAGATGCTGATAATAAACTTGCATCTGAACCCGTATCTGTCCTGATGCTCGGACCGCAAGTACGCTTTATGGAAAGCCAGTTTGCCGCTAAAGTTGCTGGTACTAATATTCCCATGGCCGTTATCGACATGCGAGCCTATGGGATGATGGACGGTGAAAAGGTTTTGCGGCAAGCCTTGGCGTTGATTGATGAGAAGGCTTCGAGTAAGTAGACAACAAAAATGGCTCTACGTCAACTGGTGTTGAAGAATAAATTTATCATTTGAGGCGGTTCTCC
>OATY01000124.1_pt1 | contig 31219 bp, 33 predicted proteins | sample 1476101 | NCBI WGS metagenome assembly OATY01 (sample SAMEA2579994, study PRJEB22360) | human gut metagenome
TTCAAGCAGTGAGCAAGCCTCTTTCTAGGTGGTAACTTTATTATTGCAATCTAGGAAATAACAACTCTTATCATGAGAAATTCCAACATGTTGATGAGCTAAGTCTGTGAAAAAACTCATTTTAAGTGCTATAAAAAGGTTAGGCTTGCTTAACTTATTCGCCAAAATCGCTATTGAGGCAACAGGCTGCGTGCTATAATGGGACCAACTTGTTGACTTTAAGTTTTCACTCAAACCCATGAGAAGGGATCCTGACGTATGGCCAGCTCAGCAGACAACATCTTGCATCAGACGCAACTTTTTACCAATTTCACCGCTAAGCAGAAACTCATCATCATTGCGGCCATTGAGGTTTTTGCTGAAAAAGGATACGCCGCGGCCAGTACCAAAGAAATTGCTTTGCGAGCTGGGGTGGCCGAGGGGAATATTTACAGCCGCTTTACCAATAAACGCGGCTTGCTCAATGCCATCATCGCACCGGTGCTGAGTCAAATGTTCCCTGATGAGTTGGACGATTTCATTAAGTCTCGCCTCCATCAGGACTATGTCTCATTGGAAACTTTCTTGACGGTGTTAATAAAGGATCGCGTGACTTTTTTAAAAGATAATGCCCAGATCATCAAAATTGTACTGTCGGAATTACTGAATGATACGCAGGTGCGGGCTCAGGTCGTTGATGGTTTCACCACCCAGTATTGGGAATCCATGACACATGACCTGAACGCGATGGTAAAGCGCGGTTTGATTGTTGATTGGCCGCTTGAAGATATTCTGCGAACAATGTGGTCGATGACCGGTGGCTTGATTTTAGGCTTCTTGTATTTTGACCAACCTTTGGACGCCAATACCGTCAATCACGCGATCACCGCCGCTATCAAGGCCTTATCGCCGAACTAGCCACCTGCTGCTTACCGCTCACTTCTGTTTTGAAAAGGACTTTTGCTAATGCCAACCCCTACTGAAACCTGGCGTCCAGTCACGCGCGACGATGCGTCAGGACTGACACAATTACAAATTGATTTTGGTATCACCGATGAAATGCTGGGATACGCCCGTGACGATTACGAGCAACCGCATATGGAATACGATGCAGAGAGTGATACTTTTCTGCTGATTTATAATGTGCCTAGCGATAAACCTGATACCGATGGCTATCTTTCTGAACCCATGGCGTTTCTCGTCACCGATGACCGCCTCATCACAGTTGGCAGCCATGATGTGAACAATACCAATGCCGCCATCGCCAAAACGGTTGCGCGATTTGGCAGCGAATCGGTGTACAGCCTTTTGTGGCAATGCCTGCTTGCTATCACCGATAATTTTGTCACACTGGTGAAGCAGCAAGACGCCACCCGTCGTCAAATTGCCACACGCTTACGCGAACACACGACCAAAAAAGACTTGTTGAAAATCGCCGAACTTGCTTTGAGTGCTGATTTTTTGGTTCGAGCAACGATCCAAAACACCGCTGTTTTGAAACAGATTCATGCGTCAACGCGAGTGCCTGGCATTACTGGCACACAAGGGGAACAACTGGAGGATGTCATCATTGAAGCTGATCAGATTGCGGAAATGATGAACTTGTCTTCCCACACCTTGGATCACTTAACGGATAGCTACAACACCGTTTTGAATAATAACTTGAATGACATCATGCGGTTCATGACAGTATGGTCGATTTTGCTCACAGTGCCGACCATCGTTTCCGGCTTTTTTGGCATGAACGTGCCCCTGCCTTTCGCCCACGAACCACTCGGCTGGATCATCACGATTATCATCGCGGCCATCTTGTGGATCGCATTGGGATTGCTGCTTAATCGGTACATTCGGAAAAATTGAACAATCTAACTCAGCCGTGCCAAACTCCGCAATCTCCGGCATGGCACTGGGGTCTTTAAAGCTCACTAGGTCATTCATGGGAAAGAAAAGAACGTTTCCCATTATGCGAAAAATTATTCGCCTTTACTTAGCTTTGCTTTGGCGCTGAAGCCGGCGTCCGATTGTATTATTCAAGGTTCGTGCGCCTAAACCGAGGGCAATCACAACAAGAATCCACTTCGGCAGCAGCAAGCCCACCAGAATGTAAACAATGGTGACGAGCACCATGAGTGATACCGCGCGATACTCTTCCCAATCATGGGCATTTAAGTTTTCTTTTTTCGGTCGTTCGCCAATGACGGATCGGAACAAAATAAATTGAAACAAATCGACCATAAAAATAATGATGGCAAATAATGTTGCACTGATTCGACTGCCCGGATGGTCACCGATGAAACTGGTCGCAAACGGTACTAAACAGATGAACACAAGATAGAAAAAATTTAATACTAAGAAATTAGTGCTTGGCTGCTTAACGGTATGCAGCAGTTCTTGGTGAAATGTCCAGTATTGGCCGACCACCGCAAAACTGATAAAGTAAATAACGACGGAAAAGCCTGTCGCATAAAGATCTGCCATGGTCAGTGTTTTAGGCACCTTGATGTCCAACACCATTAATGTCAGCACAACCGCAAAAACGCCGTCAGAAATGGCATCAAGTCGGCTCTTACTATTTTCAAACATGTGCATCTGTCCCTTCTTCGCTTTTTATCATAACCCCAAATGACGGTGCTTTAGCGTATGATTGACCTATCAACGTTCGCCAGCGTAAAAAAACTGTGAGTGCCCCATGGTCACAGTCCGACCTGACACACGGCATTTCTAAATGCGCTAGATGACGTCCATTCAAATTCTTGGAGGAGCAATATGAATTTTTCGATCTTTGCCTTTCTACTGATTGCCGGGATCGGTGCTGGACTAACGTCTACTTTAGCTGGCTTGGCTTCACTGGTTTCGTACCCAGCCTTGCTTGCAATTGGCGTGCCGCCGGTCATTGCTAACGTCACAAATACCGCAGCACTCGTTTTTACTGGGGTTGGCTCGGCTGTATCCTCACTGCCAGAACTCCGTGGCCGCGGTAAATTTCTCTGGCGGCTGATCTTACTGGTATCACTTGGTAGTATTTTTGGCAGTGCCTTGTTGCTGATCGCCCCGGCAGCCACATTTGAAAAAGTTGTGCCTTTCTTCATCATTGCCGCGGGCCTGTTACTACTCTTCAGCGGCCGACTGCCAACTCAAGAACATCGTCCCGGAGAACCTGCACGCACCTTAACATTTGGACAAGAAGCCGCTCAAACCATCGTCATTTTTGTTACTGGCGCCTATGCTGGCTATTTCGGGGCCGCTGCGGGTGTGGTCATGCTGGCAACCTTAACCTTGACCGTTGATCAACCATTCATCGTCTCCAATTCTATGAAGAATCTGACCGGATTCGCCGCCAATGCCATCGCCACCGTCATCTACGCCTTCACCACCAAAATTGAATGGCTCATGGTCATCCCGCTTGGTATCGGTCTGTTCATCGGTGGCTATATCGGCCCCATCATCGCCCGCCGCCTGCCGGTTCAACTGTTACGATTCATCATCGCAGCCTTAGCCTTTTTGTTAGCAGCCAAGTTATTTGCGCAGGCTTATCTTTAGGAATAGGTCAAAAAATGGGATTATTTATTTTTGTCCCTTCGAAACAGCCGATTCCCTGGCGAATTGGTATAGAACCCATAAAGTGAAAGGCTCGGTAGATGCTTGTATATCTGCCGAGCCTTTTTGATGACCCACTCTATTTCAATATTTTTAGCAATTCACAGCAATTTTTTACAAAGCCTTTCCGAGATAATATCGAGCGTCAAGAGCAGACGGTCTTCCTCCCAAAAACAAAAACATTTCCTTGCAAAAAAGAATGCAATGGATGTAGAGTGATACCGAACACATGTTCGTTATACTGCAACAGACGTGTTGCACACATTGATAATAAAGGAGACTTTAAAATGGCAGATGAAGCAGTACGAGCCGTTCAAAAATGGCTCAACAAAACGTATGGTAGTGTTCCTGGCTTTGTCGCAGCTCCAGAAAACGGACAAACAGGTTGGCCAACAATTTATAGCCTGAGAATGGGATTACAGCACGAAATCGGTATTAGTGCTATTGGTGAAGGCTTTGGCGATACGACCAAAAATGCTTTAGCACCTGTTGTAGGTAGTCTGAAACCAGGATATAAGGGGAACATTGCTCAACTCATTCAAGGGGCTTTCTGGTGCAAAGGAATTAGTCCAGTAGACTTTAATAATGAGTTCACGAATAATACCCTTAATGCTGTTAAAGAACTTCAGCAAGATGCTGGCATTGCGGCTGATGGCTCTGTGACAGTGGCATTTATGGCGGCTTTGTTTGACATGGCAGCTTTCGTCTTAGTTTCAAGCGGCGATGCTAAGGTTCGAACCATGCAGCAAGCGCTCAACCGTAAATTCTCTGGGGAATTACAAGAATTGATGCCGTGTGATGGCGTTTATCAACGAGCAACTAATACAGCGTTGATTTATGCCTTACAACGAGCAATCGGTATGAGTTCTGCGCAAGCAAATGGTAACTATGGTCCAGGGACAATTGCCGCTACACCTACTGTTAATCAGGGAGCCAATAGCGACGTTGTCCAGGTCATCCAATACGGCTTGTATGTGAACGGCTTTTATACAGGGGCATTTGATGGCTATTTTAGTTCAGACGTAGCAACGGCAGTGGTAGCTTTTCGAAAGTTTATGAATTTACCGCCATTTAATAGCACAGCTGACCTAACCGTCATCAAAGGATTGTTGACTAGCAACGGCAATACTAATCGTGATTCAAATACTTTTGATACAGCAACTCAATTAAGTGCTGCACAGGCAAAACAACTAAAGCAATTCGATTTTTCAATAGTTGCTCGTTATCTAACTGGCAGCGTTGGTGCAGGGGCTGCCGAACGTGATAAATACTTGACTTCCACGGAACTTGCAAATCTTACTGAGGCTGGACTAAAAGTTGTGCCAATATATGAAGATGGTGGCTATGAGCTTGATTACTTTAGTCTACAGCAGGGAATTCATGACGGATTTGTTGCAAGTAGTACTGCTGCTAAGTTAGGGTTTCCGGCTGCAACTACGATTTACTTTGCAGTTGATGTGGATGTTCAAAGTGGCGATATAGATGGCACAATTATTCCTTATTTCCGTGGTATTAGCCAAGCTATGAACAATAGTATTTTCAAAATTGGAATATATGGAACACGGAATGTATGTAATCGGGTAACCGCTGCATCTGGAACCAATATTCTTTATTCCTACGTCGCTGATATGTCATATGGCTGGAGCGGAAACCTAGGTTTTAAAATGCCCAAAAATTGGGCCTTTGATCAGTTTGTGGAATACTCAGCTGCAGGTGTTGATATTGACCAAGTAGCTTCTTCAGGGAAAGACCAAGGAAGTGGAACTTTTAAAGTAGATCCTAACGCAGTACGCCTTGAATTTGCCCGCACCTTAATTAATAATGCCTATCAGTTAAAACCATTACAACCAGATATTCCGACCTTAGAGGTTGATGGCCCTGAAATTCATGTGTCAACTATTTTGGCAGAGTTTTATATTAAACTATCAAGTACTTTTGCGAGCAACGACAGTGGGGCTCCACTAGGTTTTACAATTTCTAATGGCAAATTAGGCACTCAAGTACAATCTGAGATCGATAAATTCAAAGAGGCGCACGAAGCTGCAAGGAATTTTGACTTTACGGCTTTGCTTGGTACACTGGGGCCAATGATTGGCAATGGAAATCTAAAGGTTGGAATGTCAACTAAAAATGGAATGTTGGGGTTTAAAGTGGTCTGTGAGTCTACAACAACAGTTGTTACTAACGGCCAACAGGAAAATGTTACAACCTCATTGAGTATTGAGATATACACTAAACCAAATGGATTGGGGATCCCAGCTGAGGATTATAAACCAATTTATGTTCCCGTTTCTGAACATGAACCAAACCTGGAGTGGATTCCTTGGGCGGCAGGAGCTGTTGTATTAATAGCAACAATTATTATGGCTCCAGAAGTAGCGGCTACGCTTGTTGGAACGGCTGCTAAACTATTACCAGCGACATTCATTGCTGCTTAGCTTTTAAGGAGGTGATTAATTGGAGTTGTTACAATTAATGCTTGGTGTGCTTGGATTCACAGTGTTATTAAGTTCTCTTTTTTTAACAACACTGGTACGGCGACAAGCTGCGCATCAAAAGCGTAGTGAAGCCTATATAGAAGTAGCTAAATATCTGGGTGAAAATCCAACTTTATTTAAGAAGGTAAACCAATTGGTCAAATTGGAAAGCACAACAAAGATTTTATCATTGGTGTTTTTCTTAGGCGGCTGGATAGTCTATTCAATAAACGATTTTCTGATAATTTCTTTGGACGACAGTGTCCGTGTAATGATTTTGTGGACATCAATTGTCTTGTTTGTTATTTTAACCATTGTGCAGATGATGCTAGAATTTCGGCACAAAAAATTGTTGGCTTCTCCTTTGTCTAATATTTCTCTAGTGGAGAATACTGCAGGAGAGAAACGCTGGATTCTCAGCAAGATACTGTTAATGATTGGGACTGCGATATTGACAACATGGCTACAGCTTGTGGCTCAATGATTACTAACTGATAAACCTTCAAAAATTGATCCGTTAGATTATACTCTAACGGATCGTTCAAAAGCATCCTAAAACAAGGCTTAAAATCTGATTCAAAGAAAACTAAATTAATGATACCTAGATTTAGTATTCTCAAGCCAATTGAAGGTGTTTGCCCTTCAAAAAATTCCCTTATTGTTTTAGAAATCTCTTCTGTCTTTTTTAAAAGTTGGTACTCCTTCATCTGGAGCATCAACTTTTTTTGGTTGATTACATAGGATACAATGCCCAAAACAATAGTAAAGGAGAAGACGCCAATAGCCAACAATGAATTGTCTATCGTACCGGTGGAAATAGTTTCTGTAAGAATGATCATAAGGAAGCCTAACGTAGCAACGGCACTTAAAGCGTAACCAACTAGAACGATCTTTGCCCAATGTGCCAACACACTTATTTGAGGATTGCTGCTTTCTCCAAATCGATAAGGGCTGGTAGCATCATTCTTAAAAGCCCGCCTTAAACTCATAGGATCGTATTTAAACCTATATCTTAAGTAATACGTATAAGCTGACAAACCGAGACTTACAAAAAGTAATGAAAAGATCACAACAATCCAATTCGCTGCCAAAGTCACATTTTTCACTCACTTTTCATTAGATTTCTAACATCTGAAGGCATTGTATGATTCAGTTCTTTTAAAAAGACAAATAACAACCGACAATCATAAAAAACAATGAGGCTGTTGAACCAAAATTTTTAGAAGTTGTCTAAGGTTCTTCTGCCCATTATGTATGATCTATCAGCAACTAGCTACCAAAAAACTTGATTCAACAACCAACCTTTTATCTGATTTCGCTACTCAGAACAGCCACACCGCTAACCCAAACAAAACAAGATGGACCAGTAATCTGATGATGTGATGATTCACATGCGGTTTACCGTATACCGCAACGCCATTGAACCATGTCACCGCGGACAAAGCCAATAACCCAATCAATAAAACGGTGAGCGCACTGAACTTATCGGGGATAACTGCCGCAGTCATCACTAAGGCCGCAGCTAAAGCCGTCAGTTGGTCTAAGCGAACATCCCCTTGTTTTGTCTGCCATGCTTGCCACGCCGTTAATAACATCAAAAAGCCGTATACACCAATTGCCACACGTATTGAGATAACTGCCATTAGCCTAGCCCTCTTGCGCTTGTAACACTTGATCCATCACATGCAAGACGCCGAATTCATCGTTACTCCGCGTGCGATATTTGGCATGTTGCGCCATGCCTTGCGTTGCATTGGCCATGATGTAACTGTAGCCAACCGTTTCGAGCATTGGAATATCATTATCATAATCGCCAAACGCCATCATTTGTGTCGTAGGAATATCAAAATGACGACTCAAAATCCGCATACCGCGGCCCTTGTTCACGCCGAGGTTCTGAATATCTAGCCAAGTCTCACCGCTGACTTGAACGGTATAATCCTTGCCAAATACTGGGCGGAAATAACGTTCGGAATTTTTGCGGCTGTCTTTATTTGGAAAATAAATCGTCACCTTATCAACTGCCAGCGACTGCGTTAACAAATCCGGCACCTTTTTCAATTGGTGATAAAACGGCAAAAGAGCTGGTGAATATTGGGCATCAGTAGCATTAATATACGCGGCATCCAAGGCACACAGGACAGGAACACCGTCTGTTTTCGTCATGATAAATTGCACGATCTCACGATATTTTTCCTCAGGGATCAGGCTTTTACCAATTAATTGGCCGTGCGAATAAACGAGGCCGCCGTTATCGCAGACCATCGAAATTTGGTCACTAAAGTGTGGGAAAGTTTCTTGTAGCGTATAAAGCGGCCGCCCACTGGCCACGGCAAACTCAATCCCAGCCTCGCCAAGGCGATGAAGATAGCGATCAAAGTGCGGCGGCAAGGTCCCTGCACTTGTCAGTAAAGTCTGGTCCATGTCACTCGCAATTAATTTTACATTCTGCATGCTAATTCCCCTATATTATTTGTCTAATTTCACTTGCTATAATTTAATGCGGTGCGCCTTTAGTCACGACATTTTCGATCACCGCCGCAATCTTTTCAGAACGCTCAACCGTGCCATTTTTCAACCATTTTGTCAGCACGCCAATTGCCCCGTCAATGAAGAACGCGTAGTAGTAAGTGAGAACACTTTTGTCGGTCTCACCATACCACGATTGATAGCTGGTTTCTGTTTTTTGTCGAATTGGATCCGTTATCTTCTTCAACACCACGCTATCAGGATTATTCAAAATAATCGCTGCTTGCGGCTGATTGGCAATGACATTTAAAATCGGCACCAACCATGTGGCCATATCGTTTATTTTAACCGTTAGATAAGGCCGAATTGCCTCGACCAAATCCATTTCAATGCGTTCGAACAAATCGCGTGGAGATTGAAAATGTAAGTAAAACGTCCCGCGATTCAAATCTGCCTGTCGACAAAGCTCAGTCACAGTGACCTCGTCCAACGGTTTCGTCGCCAAAATATGCAACAAAGCGTCTTTAAATCGGTCCATCGTATACTGAACCCGCCGATTATCCTTCGTCCCCGACATCGTCATCCTCCGAACATCATTTGAACAAGTTGTCCATTTAAAAACAAAACGACCATTTCTGTCCTTGAACGGCCGGTTTAAATCTAACATAATGTTATGAAATGGACAATGTGTTGAAGAGCGTGAACAGGCGCGGTTAGAAACCGGAATGTAAGTGGCCTCAGGCGTGATGGCCGGGCTTTGGCCATTGCGCCTTAGGTCCTTATGTGCAGGTTTCTGGGCCTGTGAACGCGTCTAAGAACTTCACACATTGCTCACCATCCACGCTAGGAGGCAATCATGGCATATATCGAAGTCAAACATGAATCAAAACGTTACAAAATGGGCGAAACCATCATTACAGCAAATAACGACATTAATTTTACGGCTGATCAAGGCAAATTAACCGTGATTCTTGGTCCCAGCGGTGCCGGTAAATCAACCTTGCTCAATATCCTCGGTGGCATGGACTCCCCCACTGAAGGCGAGGTATGGATTGACGGCACCGATATTGCGACTTTTTCTGATCGTCAACTGACCGCTTTTCGCCGGCATAATGTTGGCTTCGTGTTCCAGTTTTACAATCTGATTCCGAACCTGACAACAAGGGAAAATGTTGAACTGGCTGGCTCAATTGTCAAAGATGCCTTGGATCCGACAACCGTTTTAAAGCAAGTCGGCCTAGGTGCGCGACTAGATAATTTTCCGTCACAGCTGTCTGGCGGTGAGCAACAACGGGTGGCCATTGCTCGGGCGTTGGCGAAAAACCCGAAGCTGCTGCTTTGTGATGAACCAACTGGTGCCTTGGATTATCGAACCGGCAAACAAGTCTTGCAGTTGTTACAGGATGCCAGTCGTAAAGATCATAAAACCGTCATGATCATTACCCATAATGCAGCGATTGCCAAAATGGCTGACCGGATCATCGAAATTAATGATGCGCAGGTTCGCAGTATTCATGATGAACCGCAGCCAACGCCTGTCGCAGACATTGAGTGGTAGGTGAGTAACGTCATGAAACCACTAACTAAAAATCTTTGGCGTAACATTCGCGACTCTTTGGGCCGGTTTATCGCCATTGTCATTATTATCATGCTAGGTGTCCTGCTGTTCGTCGGCGTCAAGGCCACGGGCCCGGCACTTAAGGATTCTCTAAACACCACGGTGAAAGCCGATCATCTGGCTGATAGTCAGTTGCTGGCAACGACTGGTGTCAGTAAGGCTCAAGTTAAAGCCGCTGAATCAGTTAGCGGCGTGCAGGCAGAAGCCGTCAAGTTTAAGTATGTCATCGGCGGCCGCGCCAGCGATGTTGTTGCCCTTTACGGCTATCAAAAAGGGACAACCATCAATCGACTGCATCTCACCAGCGGACAGCTGCCAACGCAAGCCAATCAGATTGTCCTCGACACGGCAGCCAAAAAAAGCGGCTATCAACTTGGTCAAACTTACACCTTCACCGGCGGCAGCAAGCTTGCTCGACGTACTTTTAAAATTAGCGGTTTTGCTGATTCGCCAGCATACATCGAAGACACTAGTCGTGGGTCAGCGAATATCGGTGATGGCACCGTGCGTTATTTTGCCTACATCCCAGCAAGTCAGATGAAGATGCCGGTCGCCTCGCAGCTCAACATTCGCTTCCCAGCTTTGCAAACACGCGATACCTTCAGCAACCGTTACAAGGACGCCGTTGCCACAAAAATGAAATTGGTGAAACAGCGCGTGAAGGCGCAAGGCGAAAAAGATCTGCGAGCAGCGGTATATGCCAACATTGTCAAAACCGCTACGGCCAAAGCTCAAGCACAATTAGCGGCGTCAGGCATGCCGGCAGCCGCCGTTGCCGCAGCTGCCGATCAAGCTATCAAGCCGCAACTATCAACCTTTCAGCAACAGGCCACTGTCACAGCTCGCAAACAACTGTCAACCAGCCTCACATGGCAAACTCGGGAAGATCTGCCTGGCTTTGGCGATTACGGCGGCTCTGCTGATCGAATTGCCGCCATTGCCAACGTTTTCCCAGTTTTCTTCTTTCTTGTCGCTGCGCTGATTACTTTCACCACGGTCAGTCGCATGGTCGAAGAAGCCCGCGCGCAAATCGGCACATTCAAGGCGCTTGGTTACGGCAAATGGGCGATTGCGCGCAATTACCTCGCCTATGCTGCCTTAGCTGGTTTATTAGGTGGGATCATCGGGGTTTTTGCTGGCAACTTGAGCATTCCGCGCATTGTCTTGAGTTTGTATAAAAATTACATTCCGCTCCAACAAGTCGTCTCTTTGCAATGGCCGTTGATCGCCTTGTCATTGTTATTGGCGCTGATCGCAACATTAGGGGCCGCCGCCATTGTGGTCCGCAATGAACTAACCGAAAAGCCGGCTGCCTTGATGCGGCCGCGAGCACCGAAATCAGCCAAACGCATTTTGCTGGAGCGGATCACGCCGCTTTGGTCGCGTCTGTCTTTTAACCAAAAAGTCAGCTATCGTAATCTTTTCCGATACAAATCACGGCTGGTGATGACCATTCTTGGGATTGCTGGCGGCACCGCCTTGATCCTCACCGGGTTTGGCATCAAAGACTCAATCACTGCTACTGGTGTTCAACAGTATGGTGATGTCATCCATTATCAAGCCATTGTGCGATTGGCTGATGGCAAAAAGCCAGCTGCGGCCCGCGACATTCTGGCTAAAAGCAAAGCTTATCGCAGCGCGGGCACGGTTAGCGGCGCGGTGGCTAAGCTCAGTGCTAAAGGCCATAGCCTGAGCGATGTTAATTTGTTTGCCCCAGCAAACGGCAACGATCTTGAACCTTATGTCAGTCTCCGTTCAACGGCGTCAAATCGCAAACTGACCTTGCCGCGCCACGGTATCGTGATCACCAGCAAACTGGCTAAAGCACTCAACGTGACAACGGGCGATACGCTTAAAGTCGCCACAACTAATGGTCAGAGCAAGCGATTCACAATTAAAGGCATTGCTAAGAATTACGTTGGCCATTTTGGCTATCTCTCCAACACCGCTTATCAACAGCTCGCTGGTAATAGTGCGAAACCAAACACCTTGCTAGTCCGCTTGCAGCCCCAAAGCAGCAAACAAAATGATCGACTCGCTAAGCAATTGCTCAATCATCACGCGATTGTCGGGATTAGTTTCACGACGACAGCAAAGAAAACGTTAAGCAATATGAGCGGTATGTTAGATCCTATTGTTTTGATTTTTATTCTGCTCAGTGCGGTTTTGTCATTCGTGGTCTTGTACAATCTGAATAACATCAACGTTTCGGAACGCATTCGGGAACTATCCACAATCAAGGTGCTGGGCTTTTTCGATCGCGAGGTCACCATGTACATCAGTCGCGAGAGCATTGTGTTGACAGTGATCGGCATCGTGTTCGGCTATCTGCTCGGCAATTTGCTGACAGCCTACATTTTGTATCAAGCCGAAACCGAGGCCGTGGTTTTCCCACTCACGATCAGCATTGTCGGCTACCTCACGGCCACGTTACTCATGTTGGCCTTCACCGGCGTCGTCACCTGGCTCACGCATCGTCGACTCCAACGGGTGGACATGGTCGAAGCCCTGAAATCAAACGAATAACTTACAATTTTGTCAGGCAGCGTCGTCACGGCGCTGCTTTTTTCATACAAAATTCATCAAAAATTGGGATTAAAAACGTTCATGATCGCAATTTTGAAGCGCAAATGAAGATTGAGACCAACTCCTAACAGTCCTGTAACGCTGACGTAACATTGACACAGTAAAGTAGCCTTTAGTTAATCAAATTAAGGGTGAGGTCAAAAATGAAATTCAATAAAGTCATGATCACGTTGGTTGCTGCAGTTACCTTAGCAGGTTCTGCTAGCGCCGTAACACCAGTTTTCGCTGATACAAGCGACAGTATCGCTTCCAACAAAAGCGAAACCAATGCACTGTTGAAGCAAATTGAAGATGCGAACACAGAAGTTATCAATTTGAACAAGCAGATCGATACCAAGAATGGTCAAATCAGCGATGCAACGGCTAAGATCAGCGCAACTGATGCCAAGATTTCATCACTCAGCGGTGAAATTGTTGCCGCTCAAAAGAATGTCACAGCACGCAAGAACAACTTGAAAGATCAGTTGATCTCCTTGCAAAAAAAGGCTGGCAACTCTGTCAGCGGCAATGTCTATATCGACTTTGTTCTGAATTCCCAGAACTTGTCTGACTTAATTGCCCGCACCATGACGGTTGGCAAACTTAGCCAAGCCAGCAAAGATGCGCTTGATGCCGTGACAGTTGCCAAGGATAAATTAGCTGGCTTGAAGACGGAACAGGAAAATGCCCGTCAGACGCTGGTTTCAACTAAGGCTTCATTGGAAACCCAGAAATCACAGTTGGTTTCCCTACAAAAAGATGCTAACGATAAACAAGATGCTTTGAATAAGCAAATTGCTGATCATAAAGATGAGTTGGTTGCTTTGCAAAGCCAATTTGCCCAAGAACAGTCTGAAGCAGCTGCTGCAACCCAAGCCGCTTTGAAGACCGTTGCCGCTTCAACCGCAAGTTCTTCTACTACCAGCAGTTCAAGCAGCGCAACTTCAACCAGCACCATCGCCAACAACACATCAAGTTCTTCAAACAACAGTTCCTCCATTATCAACAACAACACGACTTCAGGTAGCGGCAGTCACGCTGATTACAGCAGTTCAGGCAACACGTATCCTTGGGGTCAGTGCACCTGGTACGTCAAGTCAGTCGCTTCATGGGCTGGTAATGGCTGGGGCAATGGTGCCCAATGGGGTAGTTCCGCTGCAGCTGCTGGTTTCACAGTCAACCACACGCCAGCAGCCGGTTCAATCATCGTCTTCGCCGCTGGTCAATCTGTTGGCGGTCAATGGACAGCCGATGGTTCATACGGTCACGTTGCTTACGTCCAATCTGTCTCTGGTGACAGTGTCACGATCAGCCAAGGCGGCATGGGCTTCAGCTCACCAACCGGCCCGAACACCCAAACCATCTCTGGTGCAAGCAGTTACGTTTATATCCACCGGTAATTTTTACACCCACCCTTAATCACGTCTTGGGATCAAACCACGACCCCAACCTAAAAACTACCGAGTTATCTAAAAGAAGCCACAAGGAATGTTTGATCGCATTCCTTGTGACTTCTTTTTTTGGCACTTAAGGAGGTTTATCAGTGACTATTTCGCTTGTTCGAGACACCCGCTAGCAATCACACGCGACATAACAGGTATCGCAATTGTCAAGATAGAGACTACTCGCTCGACTAAATCAAGACTGCTGCTGATCATCTACCTCTCCTAATAGCCATTGGACACGGTCTCTTAAAACTGAACGTCATGAAAATAGCTTTTAACGTCACTTTTTACGCATTTTAGCAAATTTTCTAACGTTTATCGGCGAATAACAAGCGTTTATATAAAACTCACCAAAAATCCTGTGCACTATTGTAACTTGTTTTTAGGACAGCTAGCTCCTTGAATTACTGCGTTTCAAAAGTTAGGCAAGACTAAATATTAGGAGGGACAAAATGGTAAAACAATTATCTTTAACCGAATTAAGTATGCAAGAGCTTCAACTCGTAGTTGGAGGGGACGGCTCAAGTGACTTCTGGCGCGGCGTCGGCAAAGAACTAGGTATCATTTGGGCCGCAGCAGGTGATGCAGGTTACTGCCGGGCACATAAATATGGCGGACCTGGTCATTGCTGATCTGGTGTTTCCCTGTTGCTACCAAATACTGAAAAAATCGGAGGTATTCCATGACATCATTAACTATGTTTTCCACGCTTTCACTTCAAGATTGCGCTGCCGTGACCGGTGGCAGCAAACGCAAAGGTTGGGTTGACATCGGAATTGGCCTAGCTCAAGAAGCATTTGGCCACATTGATGATATTGTCGCTGGGTTTAACGAAGGCAATCATCGAAATTTTCCACGTCACTAATATTACTTATTTTTCATGAAAGGGAAGAATCCTCTATGAAGATTAGACTTTATACAGGACTCTTTTTTATGGTGAGGATATGGTCGATAACAGAACTTTGCTTAAAGAAATCATATCGGTGTCAATGATAGCGATTGGCTGGGGAATTCTTCCTTCGCTTGCAGTTGGTATGTTACTTGGTTTGCTATCCATGAATACAGCAACACTGTTGGACACGCGTTTTATCATACTAATAGGTTTCGTAGCTCAATTTCTAGGTGCCTATTTGATGTGGCAACGTCATAAAAGCCAGTTGCAAATGATCAAATTTTCAACTAAAGTCGCTTTTAAAACTTGTGTGTTAGGTTCATTAATCGGCTTGTCAGCTGTTCTCATTAACTGGGGCATCATCACACTTTTGGGTGGTTACAAGCTAATCTTCAACTATCAATGGTCTTATCTACCCGTCTTTTTTCTCTTTTTGATTGGCTATACGATTCAGGCAATCGCTGAAGAATTAATATGCCGTGGCTATCTGATGGGGTATTGGCTTAAAAAGAAACGTGTTGTCTTCGCTTTTTTAACAAACTCAATTTTGTATGTTTTTTTACATGTCGTTAATGCAGGATTTGATGTCTATGCTGCACTAAGTCTATTCTTATTCAGTGTTTTGATGTCCGAAATTCGATTGATCTCTGGTAATATTTGGCTGTGTAGCGCTATCAATGCAGCATGGCATTTTTCGGAGGGAATTATCTTCGGGACAGTCGTCTCCGGCTTTCCTGCCATCCGCTTATTTATCACCTCGACACCGACATCGAATACACAATGGCTGAATGGCGGCGTCTTTGGTATTGAACGTGGGGCTATTTCAATAATGCTACTGATTCTGCTTATTATGATTGTCGTGCGTCTGCATAAACATCATCTTAAAAGTCTTCCCCAACAATTAGGATAACCACACGTGGTTGATATTGTTTTTTCAACGAACGCACTCCTCTACGTCTGCTTTAGAAAAATAGTCTGTCAGTGAGTTGATCCTCTGACAGGCTTTTTTTTGCGTGATATTTTTGCTGGCTGCTAATGTCTCATAGTATGCCAACCCCGCTACCTGTCTGCAATTGAGACGTAGTATAACACTATCAAGCCTGAATTTTTGTTGGTATGATTAGGATATAGGCACCAAAATGCGAAACTGATCCGTCCTTTATGGCACGCTTAAAGGAGACAGATACGATGGCTTATCTCAATTCAATTTTACAGCTTCCCATGGCTTTGTTGCTGCTGGCACAGCTACTAGTCATGGCCACGGCTTGGTTCACCAACGCCGTCACAATCTGGCAGCGCCTTAGCATGACGTTCACTGCACTAGTCCTTGCTGGCAGCCACCTTGTTATCATGTATGGCTTTGGCTATTTGGCAGATGCTAATGTTCCCATTGCCGGTTGGACTTGGTTTGCTTTGGCGGCGGCAGTCCTGCTTCTGCTTGCAACCATCGCGGGAGCCAGCAGACATGAACGTAGAAGCAGTCACCGATGAAATGACGGTCTCACACTGAACAATTGCTTCACTTTTGATTCGCTTTTTAAATTTCAGGTGTGTTTATACAAGCAATACATTCAATAACTATCGCCTTATTTATATATTAATTATATTTTTATAGTTATAAATTGATTTTAAAACACATTGACAAGTCGTTTCCCTCTGTGTATCCTATCGTTTAGAAAGCGTTTTCTTGGCGGGGTGATTTATTGCTTGATAAAATTACTTTTAAAATGTATTTGCGTTTCTCTATTTTAGGCATGCTGCTATGGGCTCAACACACTTCCGAAGATCAAACTGGTAAGATCGCCTTGTCTCTGAATGGTGGTTATATTCTCTTTTTTCTCGGCGGTATGTTGCACAGTCCTGAACTATCAATGATCCCTATATTCTTGCTTATCTATGGAAATGCTAACTTTATTAAGCATATTAAGGGTGATGAACCGTATCTTTTTTCAAACGTTGGTAGTCTCTTGATCATGACTGTTTGTTTTGCAACGATTTTTTTGATGAAATCACGGTACGCATTTGTTCTAATACCTTTGTTTTCATTATGCTCCAATAGTCTTTTAGTCAGTCTTCAAGTCTCCGAAAAACACAAATAAAATAATTCACGTTTCTCAACTTAAAGGTCGATTGGCTAACGTAGCTTCGACCTTTTTCAGTTGTTTCCCAACGCATGCTTTTTCAATTTTATGGCTTTGACTAAAAGTCGAAAATCACACATTATTAACAGTAGGAAACCGCGATGAAAAATATACCTTTATGAACGTTTGCTACTACGCCACTCACCAACAAATGATGTCGCAATTTTTTCATATTAAGAGAGATAAAACTTTTTTCACCAGAAACTCAAAAACGCTTAGTGAGCTTGCTTATCTGTCCGCTTCTTCAGACCCATATTTGGGGTTTAAAAAGTGTCCTCAGAAACAAACAGTAGTAAACTCAGATCAAATGATCTTATTGTCGAATCATTCTTAGTTTACGATAAAGAGGAAAAAATGAATAAAAGTCGAGTTGAAGCATTCACAGACGCAGTCGTAGCCATTATCCTTACCATTATGGTGCTTGAGTTTAAAACCCCGGAAACCGCAAAATGGACGGGTATTATCCATCAATTACCTTATTTTTTTGCTTATATTGTCAGCTTTCTTTTTGTCGGGGTGGCTTGGTACAACCATCACTACATGTTTGCCTTAGCCCTCAGAATATCAAAAAAGGTTTATTGGATTAACAACTTGTGGCTTTTTAGCATGTCTTTACTGCCTGTCGCAACTGGTTGGGTCGGGAAGTTTCCACAAGCTACTGGACCGGAGTATCTATATTTGTTTGTCTTCATTTTTTGGAGTCTATCGTATCTGTGGCTTTCAGATGCCATTAGAAAAACACCTGAACACGTGCATACTGCTGTTAGTCAAAAAATTGCGCAGATGTTTCCTTTTAAATTTCTATCCTCAATCTTTTTCCCACTATCAATTGGCATCACTGCTATTGGCATCTATTTTTATCCAGCCCTTGGGATCTCAATCACCTTTGTCGGCCTGATCATCCTGAGTTTTTTTACCCCATCAGACAGCGATCAAGTCAGCCAATAGCTGACGCCTAATCAGCATTCAAAAAAACCGTTGCGATCGTGAAGTCGCAGCGGTTTTCTTTGTTCATAACACTCAAGCATTCTGACGCCCATAGCCTTTCATTGTGGCCCGAACTGCAAAACCGAAAGCAATGGCAGCAAGGCTGTACAACGCCACCATGCCGTAGAACTTACTGATCGGGTTCCAGAATAACGGCCAGAAGACCTGATAGAGCCAGAAACCAACGACTAACAGTCCCCAGAAGACATTGATCAATATTTTTTTCATCATGTGCACCTTCTCTTCGATGCCGCCTATATCATTGGTGATGCCGGTTCGTGGTAGTACTTATTGATTAAGTGATAGGCTGTTGACTGCAAACCAATCATCAGAATAATCGTGAAGCCGAACAACCATGCTGTCCATAACAGAGAAACTGGTCCGCTTGTTGCTGTCAACGCCGTAATGGAAGTGCCCGTCGTTCGGCCAACAATCAAGGTTGGAAAGACTCCTAGAAAAATGGTGTAAATGAAGCTGGCCATGGTGCCGACACTAAGCCAAAAGGCTACACGCCGTCGTTGTTGGCTGATTGCCCATGTTTCCATACCAAGGAAGGCCACCAGTAAAATCAGCAGTAACGTGACAATGACAGTCCGGTTGGTAAAGAACTGCGTGTTAAACGGCAATAAGATGGCAAACAAGACGAGCGCTGGATAGAGGATCCAAGTGGTTCGTTTTAACGCACCGGTCAAACTTGTTGCTACCGGTTCGGTAACTTTTTTGATGACCCGATTCAAACCAACATTCAGGCTTAAGAGAACGGCCAGAATGCCGCCGAGGATACTGAATGGCGTCAGAATGTCACCCATGCTGGCGTAGACGAAGCCATTGCGAATCGGCACGCCGCTTACTGTGGAACTAAAGATAATGCCTAACAGGAATGGTGGCATTAAACTGCCAATGAAAAGTGCCCAGTCCCAGAAGCGATTGTAGTGGCGACTGTGCCATTGATTGCGATAATCAAACGAGACCCCGCGAAAGATCAGAAAGAACAGCATAAGGAAGATGAGTGGGTAATAACCGGATGTTAACGCTGAGTACCACCCCGGATAAGCCGCAAACATCACTGCAAAGGCGGTGACCGCCCAAGTCTCATTACCGCCCCAAACTGGTCCAGTAACCTTCATAATTTGTTGACGCTTGGATAGATCATCGCCAACAAAGAATGTCGCCATGCCGGCTCCGAAATCAGCGCCGTCCAAAACGAAGAATAGCATCAGCTCAGTCGAAATGATACCTAGAAAGATCACTTGTAAATTTGAAAGGCTAGGCATGACTGAACGCCTCCTTTGCAAATGGATCCGGAATTGTGCGATCTTCTGGATAATCACCGGTGATTTGCGGCAAACCGCGTTTAACAGTGCGATGTGAAATGTAAATCATCGTGGTCACTAAGAAGATATCGGCCATTAAGAACAAGGCCAGACTTGTACCAGCCTCAGTGACGGTCACACTCGGTGAAACCGCATCGTACTGCGTGAGTAGCCCATAAACCACAAATGGATATCGGCCAACTTCCGCAACGATCCAGCCAGATGTGAAGGTCAAATATGGCAGCCATAGTACCCAACCGAGTGTCCGCAACGTTTTGGGATGATCTTCGATTGCCGATTGCCGCCGATGCAGCATGATCGTCGCAAACAACGCGAACATCGTGAAGAAGTACCCCGCATAAACCATCAAATGCATGGTCCAGAACAGCAGGGTCACTGGCGGATAATAAGTCATCTGGCCATCGTACGACTTGGCAACCGTTTTATCGAACTTTGCGTGATACATTTTGGCAACAGCGTTCATGCCCGGCATGGTGCCAGTGAACGTGTTCTTGCCGAAGTAAGTCCCCATGTTCGGAATCGACACGGCCTTGGTTGTGTGCGTGTCTTCATTGATCAGCGCAGCCATCGCCCAAGGTGCCCCAGTTGTGGGACTACCTTCCGTCTCATACCGGCCTTCAATTGCGGTAAACTTCATCGGCTGCAACGCTGCTGTTGCGGCACCTTGATCGTCGCCTTGTGCCGGCTGTAAGAATGCTGCTGGCAAAGCAATGAGTAAGCCAATTTGAACGGCAATTTTGAACGCTGACGTATCACGCTTGTGCAGAATCTGCCAGGCAGCAATCCCTGCTGTCAAAAATCCGCCGGTGATCAGGATCGCGAATAAAACATGCAAAAATTCCGGCCGATATTGCGGGTTCTGTAATAACGTAATCAGACTCGTGAGCCGTGCACGGCCACCTTCCAGACGGAAACCATAAGGATTTTGCATGAATGCATTGATTGCAATGATCCAGACAATGGAAAAAAGCGATGCGCCCAACATCCCAACGCCTAACCAAGCATGTGCTCGTTTTGGCAACTTGCCCCAAGTAAAGCGCCATAAACCGATGATGGTCGACTCAACGAAGAAGGAAATCATACTTTCGATCGCCAGTGGCACACCGGCAACATCGCCCATCAATCGCGTAAACGCCGACCAATTCATCCCAAATTGAAACTCCATGATCAGCCCGGTAACAACACCTGTCCCAAAACTGAAGAAGAAAATCCGACTGAAGAATAAGGTCAGCCGGCCATACTTTTCAGTATCGCCACGGCCATACGCGTACATAAATTCAAAAATCATCGTCGTCAACAACATGCCAATGGTTGTTGTTACAAATAGAAAATGCGTGATCGCGGTTACCGCAAACTGCATGCGTGACAGATTCGTCACAGCCAGCGGAATCGTGGCTAACGTGAGCCCCATTTTGATCACCTCTATTAACCAATAATGTCATTTTTCCCTGTATTCCTGATCACCGCTATTGTAGAACTATCTCGTTATTTTATATAACAATAAGCTTGTGATAAATACTGCAATCGTCATATATTGGTCTGCTTCATGATAGAAAATGTTTTTAGCCAGTATTCAATTTATTTCGATAAAAGGGCTTGCTGTTTTACCGATTGGTCTCATACACTTCTCTTCTTTGTGACAGGATCGAAAATAACAATTAAAGGCGTCAAAATTCATCATAACGCGCGAATTGGCGCAGTATCCTGCACGTAAAGACCTAAGTCGCAATGACCCAAGACCGGTCATCACGACTTAGGCCGCTTACGCTCCGGTTACTACCCGCGCCAATTCACGCTCACACAAAAAAAGACGCTCCCGCCAGTTAAGCAGGAACGTCCTTTTGAATACCAATTAATCTTCTGAAACAAATGGCAGAAGACCCATAATCCGAGCTCGCTTGATTGCGATCGTCAGCTTACGTTGGTTCTTAGCGCTGGTGCCGGTTACCCGACGCGGCAAAATCTTGCCACGTTCTGAGATGAACCGATCCAACAAGTTCGTGTCTTTATAATCGATATATTCGATGTGGTTTGCGGCGATGAAGTCGACTTTACGACGACGACGGCCACCACGGCGTTGTTGTGCCATGAGAATTCCTCCCTTATCAAAGATTCCACTTAGATAACCCTTCGCCTGAAGGTATTACCGCGGTTAGTGCGACTTTGAGTCACACCTTAGAATGGCAAATCATCATCGGAAATGTCGATCGGCTTGCCATTATTAGCAAACGGATCGGGATTAGCAGGGTTAGCCGCGGAGTTGCCTCCTTGGTTCTGACTTGCTGCCGGATTTTGACCCGGATTCGATGATGATGCATTGTTCGGGGCGCCTTGTGAACCAAAACTTGGCGGATTCTGCGGTTGGTTATTGCCAAACTGCTGCCCGCCGCCATAGTTCTGATTACCTTGGCCAGCTGGATTTGCCGGTTCGGACGGCCGCTGTTGAGTCGTTGCCCGGGATTCCAGCAACGCAAAGTTTTCAACGACGACTTCGGTCACATAGACCTTTTGTCCTTGCGCGTTATCATACGTACGCGTTTGGATATGGCCTTCAACTCCAACCATGGATCCTTTTTTGGTGAAGTTTGCAAAGTTCTCTGCAGACTTACGCCAGATCACACAATTGATGAAGTCAGTTTCACGTTCGCCGTTTGCACTGCGGAACTGGCGGTCAACGGCCAGCGTAAAAGAACCGACAGCCGTGCCACTTTGCGTGTAACGCAAATCAACGTCTCTGGTTAATCGACCTGTCAATGCAACACTGTTAAGCATGCCGTAGCGCCCCTTTCAAAAAAGTTACGATTAGTCTTCTCGCTTCACGATCATGTGACGCAGAATATCGTTGTTGATCTTGCCAAGACGATCAAATTCATTGATCGCTTTGTCATCTTCTGCGGACAAGTTCACGATATGATAGAGACCTTCGTTGTACTTGTTGATCTCATATGCGAGCTTACGCTTTTGCCAATCCTTGGAATCAATGATGTTGGCACCATTTTCCTTCAAAATATTGTCAAAACGTTCAACCAATTCAGTCTTTGCAGCATCGTCCAAATCTGGACGGATGATATAAGTGACTTCATATTTGGTTTCAGCCATGACGATTCACCTCCTTATGGACTTTAGGCCCCGGTCATTTGCCGGAGCAAGGAGAGTACTAAGGCTATAGAATAGCCGGATACTCACGAGTTAAAATTGTAGCATAGATCCGCGGCGAATACCACCTTTAAAATGGCAGATCGTCGGTTGCGACCTGTGGCGGGGTGCCTTCCTCTACTGGCATGACGTCGTCTGTTCCTGTCGCCTGCAAGGTCCCTGCCCGGCGGCTTTCCGTCGTGGCTCGCGACTCCAACCAAGCAAAATTATCAACGACGACAGCGGTCCGCCACACTTGCTCACCTTGCTTATTTTCAAAATGATTATTACTCAGCCGCCCTGAAATACCCAACAATGACCCTTTGGTAGTTGATCCCGCAAAAGTTAAAGCGCGTTTGCCAAAAATGACACACTCAATAAAATCAGTCTCGCGCTGTCCCGTTTTATTCTTGAAAACGCGATTCACCGCCAACGTAAATCGGACGATATCAAGCTCGTTAGCCGTTCGGAAAACTTCAGGCTCCTTGGTCAACCGCCCTGTTAGACTCACACTATTCAACATTCGCTTCTCCTCCTCTAAACGCGTTCACTGGTGCAGCAACCTGCACATAAGGACCTTGACCGCAATGACCTTTCTTCTGCATGGTTGCTTGCACAACACCGTACTATTTATCGCTGTCAGATATACATTACGCAAAAAGTGGTATGCTAAATGTAAACGAATTCAACTTTGGAGGAAAAATCATGACAGCTTATACTTTAGATCAATTCAGTCGCATGATTGATCACACAAACTTACATGCAGATGCAACTCACGCAGATTTGCGCCAGCTTTGCAACGAGGCCAAACAATATCATTTTAAAATGGTGGCGATTAACCAAGTCCAATCGGCTTTTTGTGCGAAACAACTAGCAGGTACCGACATTGATGTTGGCGCCGCAATTGCTTTCCCCTTAGGCCAAACGAGCATCGCGGCCAAAGTTTTTGAAACCAAAGACGCCTTACAAAACGGTGCCAACGAAATTGACTACGTGATCAATATCACGGCGCTTAAGGAACAGCAATACAGTTATCTTGAAAATGAAATGCGTCAAATCGTTGCTGTCTGTCATGCGGTCAATGTACCGTGCAAAGTCATTTTTGAAACCGCCTACCTCACCAAGCCGGAAATTATCAAAATGGCAACTATTGCTAAGGACGTCGGTCCGGATTTTATTAAGACTTCAACGGGCTTTGGCCCAGCCGGTGCCACTGTCGAAAATGTGGCTTTGATGAAAGAAACAGTCGGCGATCAAGTGCAAGTCAAAGCGGCTGGCGGTATCAGAGATGTTGATACCTTTTTGGCAATGATTAAAGCTGGTGCGACTCGCATCGGTACCAGCAGCGGCGTTAAGATCATCCATGAACTTAAGGCGCGCATGGGCAACCAATCAACCTTCACGATTTGAGGTTATCTGTACGCAAACAAATACCGGTCGAAGTGGCAAATTGCCATTTCGACCGGTATTTTTATTGAGCGTGAATCAGCTCAATTGATGCTAGCATTATTAGATTATTCAGGCTGGTCGCCAGTATCATGTTGCTCTGGTTGATCAGCTTCAGCGCGATCAAGCAATTGGCTCACTTGCTGATCGGCATCGCCAGCATACGAACCATCAGCTGGCTGCTGCGAGGTTGGTGCAGCAGAACCGTCTGTCGGGCTAGTTGGCTGATCTGGCTTGCTGCCATCGTCTGGATCGTCGCTTTCCGGTTCAACCTTGGCCATCGTTGCAACCTTGGCATCGTCGTCAACTCGAATTAAACGAACCCCTAACGTTGCTCGGCCAGTTTGCGAAACACTTTGAATATTGAAGCGAATCATGACACCAGAATCAGTCATAACAAGAATATCTTCGGTACCATCAACGGTAGTGACCCCTGCCAACGGACCATTCTTGGCGGTGATGTTGGCTGTCTTGATCCCTTTACCGCCACGACCTTTAATCGGATATTCCTTCGCTGCCGTCCGTTTACCGTAACCTTTTTCTGAAATGACAAAGACTTCGGAATCGGGTTTGAGAATGTCGGAACCCACTACGTAATCGTGTTCACGTAAACGAATACCTCGAACCCCAGTCGCTGAACGTCCCATTGAGCGAACGTCTTGTTCCTTGAAGGTCACACTGTAACCCAGATGCGTCCCGATCAGGATATTGTCTTGTCCGGACGTTAGGATGACATTATTCAGTTCGTCTTCATCCTTGAGATTCAACGCAATCAGTCCGTTGCTGCGAATATTGGCGAATTCCTTCACCGGTGTGCGCTTAACAACGCCTTTTTGCGTGACGAAGAAGAGATAACGATCATCATTTTCGCCTTCATGCACGTTGATAACCGTTTGAATCTTTTCACCGGCACCGACACCAAGCAAGTTGATAATTGGAATCCCTTTTGCGGTTCGACCGTACTCAGGAATTTCGTAACCCTTGCTGCGATAAACTTTACCTTTGTTGGTGAAGAAGAGCAGGACATCATGCGTGGAAGTCGAAATCAGGCGTTCAACGAAATCGTCATCATGGACGTTCATCCCCTGAATACCGCGACCCCCGCGATTTTGTGCCTTGAATTCACTGGTTGCCAATCGCTTGACGTAGCCGTTATGACTCAACGTAATGACCACGTCTTCTTGCTCGATCAGATCTTCATCTTCAAGACTGAGCACTTCACCGACCAGTAATTCAGTACGGCGCTTATCGCCGAACTTCTTCTGAATATCCAGCAATTCGTTGTAGATGATCTGATGAACACGTTCCGGTCTAGCAAGAATATCAGTATAATCAGCAATCGCTGCTTCAACATCCTTATATTCGCTTTCAACCTTCTCGCGTTCCAAACCGGTCAACCGAACCAGCCGCATATCCAAGATTGCTTGGCTCTGCTTGTCAGACAACTTAAACTTGTCCATCAAAATGACTTTTGCCTTGTCGCCAGTTTCAGAACTACGGATAATCGTGATGATTTCATCAATATGATCAAGCGCAATCCGTAATCCTTCGAGGATATGCTCACGAGCCTTGGCCTTACGCAGGTCAAATTGCGTCCGCCGACGAATGACGTTTTCTTGATGATCCAGATAATATTGCAGGATCTGTTTCAAGCTCAACACTTTGGGCGCACCATTAACGATTGCCACCATGTTGAATGAAAAGCCGGTTTGTAGTGGCGTGAGCTTGTACAAGTTATTCAAAATAACTGATGCACTAGCATCACGGCGCACATCAATGACGATCCGCATCCCGTCACGGTCAGATTCATCCCGCAAGGTTACGATCCCATCGATTTTCTTTTCATGAACCAAATCTGCGATCCGTTCAACCATTTTGGCTTTGTTAACCATATATGGAATCTCGGTAATCACGATCCGTTCACGGCCAGACTTCTCCGTCTGAACATCAACTTTCCCGCGCAAAACAATCGTGCCGCGGCCAGTTTCATAAGCATGGCGAATGCCTGACTTACCCATCACAACGCCGCCGGTTGGAAAATCAGGTCCTGGCAGTGCCTGCATTAGGTCAGCTGTCGTGGCATCTGGATTATCCATCAACACGTGCAGCGCCGAGATAGTCTCTGACAGATTATGCGGCGGAATATTGGTCGTCATACCGACCGCAATCCCAGTCGCCCCATTGACCAACAGATTTGGAAAACGTGCCGGTAAAACAACCGGTTCTTTTTCCGTGCCATCATAGTTATCCTGAAAATCAATCGTATCTTTGTTGATGTCACGCAGCATCTCGACTGCTATTTTGCTCATGCGAGCTTCGGTATACCGCATCGCAGCGGCACCGTCACCATCGACAGATCCAAAGTTCCCGTGGCCATCGACCAGCATGTAACGATAGCTGAAGTCCTGTGCCATTCGTACGAGCCCTTCATAAATCGAGCTATCACCATGCGGATGGTATTTCCCCATGACATCCCCAACAATACGCGCACTCTTCTTGTACGGTTTATCCGGCGTCACGCCGAGTTCATTCATACCGTACAGAATCCGCCGTTGAACCGGCTTGAGGCCATCGCGCACATCAGGCAAGGCCCGCGCTACAATGACACTCATCGCGTATTCAAGGAATGATTTACGCATTGTTTCGCCGAGGTTCACATTGGTAATTCGGCTTTCTTGGCGATCATCCATTAAGCGAAAAGTCTCCTCTCAAAAATTCTCATGCAAAAGCTGACTTAGTTAAACTGGTCAATCAAGCATCAATGTTGTTCGGATCAACAAACACAGCGTTATCTTCAATAAATTTACGCCGCGGTTCAACATGATCACCCATCAACATTTCAAAAACGCCATCTGCAGCTTCGGCATCCTTTGGCGATACCCGCAGTAAGCGCCGATTATCCGGATCCATGGTCGTCTCCCATAGCTGGTTGGCGTCCATTTCCCCAAGCCCTTTGTAACGCTGAATCTCTGGCTTTGGACTCGGCGGCAACTGGCCTAGAATGTCTTGCAATTCTTCATCGGAATCAATATATTGCGTCATTTTGCCTTGGCGTAACCGATACAACGGCGGCTGTGCGATGTAGACATAGCCAGCGTCAAGCACTGGCCGCATGTAGCGATAAATCAACGTCAGCAACAAAGTCCGAATGTGGGCACCATCAACATCGGCATCGGTCATAATGATCAGTTTGTGATATCGAGCCTTATTGATATCAAAGTCCTGCCCAAAACCGGTACCCATCGCGGTGAATAAGGTTCGAATTTCTTCATTGGCCAAGATGCGTTCCATTGAAGCCTTTTCGACATTCAGAATTTTCCCACGAATTGGCAAAATGGCCTGCGTCAGGCGACTACGCCCTGATTTGGCAGAACCACCAGCGGAATCCCCTTCGACGATAAATAATTCAGAGATCTCTGGGTCCTTACTGGTGTTGTCGGCCAATTTACCAGGCAGGTTCGAAATTTCCAACCCGCTCTTTTTCCGGGTCACTTCACGCGCCCGCTTAGCCGCCAAACGTGCCTTGCTGGCCAGCATGGCTTTGTCAATGATTAGCTTGCCATCAGCTGGGTGTTCCATGAGAAACTTATTGAAGTGGTCAGAGAAGGTACGGTCAACCACCGTTCGGGCATCCGAGTTTCCTAATTTGGTTTTAGTTTGCCCTTCAAACTGCGGATCTGGATGTTTCACGGAAACAACCGCCGTCAAGCCCTCACGAACATCATCCCCGCTTAACGGATCATCGCTGTCTTTTAGCGCCCCAGACCGGCGAGCGTAATCATTAATGACCCGTGTCAGCGCCGTTTTAAACCCGGTCTCATGCGTGCCGCCTTCATACGTATGGATGTTGTTGGCAAACGTCAACAAGGTGCTGTGATAGTCGTTGGTGTATTGCAACGCGACTTCCACCGTGATGCCTTTGTCTTGTCCTTCCACATAAATTGGTTCTTGTAACAGGTTTTCTTTTTTCTCAGTTAAAAAGTCAACGTAAGACTTGAGGCCGCCTTCGTAATGGAACACCAGCTTCTCGTGCGTTGCCGCGCGCTTGTCGGTAAAGGTCAACTTGAGACCCTTGTTCAAGAAAGCCAGTTCGCGAATTCTGGTGGTCAGGATCTTATCATCGAATGTTCTAATTTCGGTAAAAATGTCCGGATCAGGCAGAAAATGAACCTTGGTGCCGTGTTCGTGCTCCGGTGCCGTGCCAATCACTTTCATCGGCGTGTTCACCTTGCCGCGAATAAAGTCAATGTAGTAACGTTTGCCACCACGAGTAACCGTGACGTCCAAATCAGTCGACAACGCATTCACGACTGATGCCCCGACACCATGTAGGCCACCGGAAACTTTGTAGCCGCCGCCGCCGAATTTACCACCGGCATGTAAAACGGTATAAACCGTTTCAAGTGCTGGCCGTCCGGTTTTAGACTGGATATCGACTGGAATCCCGCGACCGTCATCTGTTACCGTCACACTATTATCTGGGTTAACTTCAACTTCAATCCGTGTTGCGAATCCAGCCAGCGCTTCATCAATCCCGTTATCAATGATTTCCCAGACCAAATGATGCAAGCCTTGGCTGCTTGTCGAGCCAATATACATCCCTGGACGCTTCCGAACCGCTTCAAGTCCTGAAAGTACTTGAATCTGGCTGGCATCATACTCAGCCGCCAGTTCATCCTTCTTCTCTTCGGCCGTTTCTTTCTTGTCCGTCACTGGTTATCCTCCTTGTTAAAATGCGTTCACTGGCACAGAAACCTGCACATAAGGACCTTGAACGCAATGGCCAAAAACCGGCCATCACGTTCAAGCCCACTTATGTTCCGGTTTCTAAACGTGCCTGTTCACGCTCTGCTTTAAACGCGTTCAACAGCCCAGAAACCTGCGTGTAAGGAACCTGAACGCAATGACCAAAGTACGGTCATCACATTCAGGCCCACTTACACTCCGGTTTCTAACCGGGCTGGTTCACGCTCTTGCTAATGTCCCCTCATCAACTTTAAAGACTGCAGGGGTTGCGATGATTTCTTTTTGAATGCCTTCCAAACTTGTGGTGGTTAAAAAGGTTTGGACTTTGGTTTGAATGGCCTTAAGTAAATGGGTTTGGCGAGCCGCATCTAATTCTGACAACACATCGTCCAGTAATAGCACTGGATATTCGCCAGTTTGATCCTTCATAAGGTCAATCTCTGCCAGCTTAACAGCCAATGCTGTGGTGCGTTGTTGCCCTTGACTGCCAAAATTGGCAACATCCTTATCATTGACGATGAACAACACATCATCTCGCTGGGGACCGACTAAACTGGTTCCTTGTTCGATTTCGCGCGCTTGCTGCTTGGCAAACATCTCGCCCAAAGCAGTGTAAACCTGCTCACTGTCACCGCGAAGACTGGGGTCAACCTGCGTTTGATAAGAAAAATGCAATGACTCCCGCCCCTTGGTGATATCTTGCTGAATCGTTGCAGCATAATCCGACATCGTCTCCAACAACTTAGCGCGCGCCGTAATTAGCTCTGCCCCGAAAGCTGCAAGCGAGTCAGTCAACACATCCAGATAAACCAGATCCTTGGCCTGATGATACTTAAGCTGCTTCAAATACGCATTGCGCTGCTTCAAAAACGTTTTATATTGGCTCAGATTATAAAGGTACTTGGGACTCATCTGACCAAACTCCATGTCGATGAAGCGACGCCGCCCAGCCGGACTGCCCTTGACGATGGCTAAATCCTCAGGTGCAAACAAGATGACATTAAAATGCCCTAAATACTGGGAAAGCTTCGGTTGTTCGATGCGATCAATCCGGGCACGCTTGCCTTGATGACTGATAATCAACTCCAACTGATGGGAACCGCTTTGTCGCGAAACTTGCCCGGAAACCCGTGCAAACTCGCTACCAAAGCGAATCAGTTCCTTATCATTGTTGGTTCGATGACTGCGAGCCAATGCCAAAACATAGATTGATTCAAGCAGATTTGTCTTGCCTTGAGCATTTGCCCCAATCAAAACATTGATTTCTGGTGAAAATGTTGTATCAACAGCAGCATAATTGCGATAATTTTTCAGCACCAAGTGATCCAGTTTCATGCGCTCACGATCACGTATGTTTGGCCGGCCACGCTGACTTGATCATCTGGATACAGCTTGCGCCCACGTCGCTCCTCAGCTGCGCCGTTGACTGTCACTGAGTTTTCACCCAGATACCACTTGGCCGCACCGCCACTATCGATCAATCCCGCCTCTTTCAGAAACTGGCCCAAGGTCAAAAAAGGGGTCGTGATTTCGATTGTTGTCATTGCTGTCGCCCTCCATTCCGAAAAGTGCTAGACAAACCGCGTTAAACCGCGATTTGTCGTCAATGAACACAAATTAATTATACCCTTATACTACTTAAAACACAATTCTAAAACGGCATTAAAGCGGCTCTGAGGCAATCTGAACGTTGTGCGTCCCCCTAGACTAAAAAGACCCAGAAAGGCCAAAATCGGCTAAATTTTGATTTCTATCGATTTTGACCAACTCTAAAGCTACTTTTACTTTTGTCCAGCAATATCCAAATCTGCGTTTAAAAATATCAAGCAACGCAAATGAACGTTTTTGCAATTTGATCGTGAATCGCGATTAGCCTTCAAAAATGAAAGGCTGCACACTTGGCTATCTATAATCACTTCTGTATAATTAGAGCATAGAACAATGTATAAATGTGTCTTTTTACATAAAAAGTCACTTTTTAATTTCATAAAAGTTAACATAAAGCTTTGTATAGGCTCTTATTATTTTATAAAAATAATATATTGGCTATCTATTATTATGTATTTATTTTCTATTTGTGAAAGCGCAGTCTGCACCCATATATGGAGGAAAATATGACATCTACTACTAAGTCGGTCTTTGGTATCTTTTTAATTTCTTCAGTGGCTACGTACGTCTATGGAAATTTCAATACAGATTTTCATAATTGGCTGAATCCTATGACAATCTTGGTCAGCGTCTTGATGGGTTGTGTCTTGGCATTTGTCTATTATTATTTCGTCAAAAGAAAACACTAAGCTTTGGCGAATATCAGTTCGATAACAAAAAAGATTGGGTCTACACTTTCTGGTGTTGAGAAATAATCAACACTGAACGTGTAGGCCCTTT
>OATY01000125.1_pt1 | contig 30807 bp, 26 predicted proteins | sample 1476101 | NCBI WGS metagenome assembly OATY01 (sample SAMEA2579994, study PRJEB22360) | human gut metagenome
ATGACCAGCACCAAAGCGGGCAGCTATGAAGTGACGGCGTTGGTTAACGGTAAGAACAGTACTACCGATATCACCTTTATTCCCGACAGCAGCACGGCGGGGTTCGCTAGCGGTGCATTCACGGTGACGAGCAACGGTGCCGTTGCTGATGGCGTTGAAACCAACCAAGTTAAGGCGATAGTCACTGATGCTAATGGCAACGTAGTACCAGGTGTTGAGGTCACTTTTAGCGCTAACAATTCGGCTAAAGTGATTAACAGCAAAGTGATGACAGACGGTTCCGGGGCTGCTGCTACGACGCTAACAAGTACACAAGTGGGGTCAAGCACCGTAACGGCAACAGCTAATGGAAAAAGCCAGAATGTAAGCGTTACATTCGTTGTCGGAGCACCGGTGGTTGCAAAATCATCATTAAGTGCAACACCAATGACGATTCAGGCTGATGGCACAACCGCGTCTAAACTCACCTTGACGTTACAAGATTCATTTGGGCGTAATGTCGGCGGGCAAACTGTTACTTTCGTTTCAAGCTTAAATGGATCGACTGTAGGGACAGTGAAAGAAACAAGTACGGGGGTTTATAGTGCAGATCTGACAACGGTTCGTTCCGGAAGCAGCACGTTGAGTGGCTCTGGAAAAACAACTGTCACTGCTCGTGTAAACAATGCTGCATTTAACGTGAGTTCGTTGAACATTGTGATAAACAGATATTTTGTTGCACAATCCGTTTCAAACGGCAATCCGATTACAAGTGCTATGGTGACTGCATCGTTAAATAAGTATGAATCTATTCTGTATAATTTCAGAGATGGTTCCTGGTCTAACAGTGTCACACTTCCTTCTACAGCAGCAACAGGATCTGCGGTAAGAATAGTTTCTGCGGCCATCCAAGACACTACGATAAGCTACAGTGGAAACACTCTTGTTATGAATAAAAATAGTAATACGCCAACTAGCTTCCTATTTAATGGCAGCAGTTGGGTTAAGCAATAAATAATAATTAGCCACAAGAGCGGTAGTAACTCTACCGCTCTTGTGCTTTTTTATATAAAAACGCTAATTAGATCGGACTTCAAAATTCAATATTATAATTTTTTGATACCATTGCAAAAATCCTCAATCGAATCACTGAGCAACGTCAGCATAGCCGATGTATTTTTAGATAAACCCTCTGGTAAATCAGGTACGGTAACATTATCGTTTTTCTTCCCCGTTTTTAAAGTTTTAACAATAACGCCGAGATTTTCTACGTTTTGTTGAATGAAATAGCCAACTACGGGATTAACAGGTGCATTTTGCTGACACCAAAGCACCACAGAATCAGTATTGATTAACATGTTTTTTGCCTGTTGCAGGATCTCCTGTAACTTCTGGCAGGTTGCATCATGAGAACCTTCTGCTTTCATCCAAGTGGGCTCAAGTGCAATCTCGGTGGCTAAATCCTCACACTCTTTAAAACTCACCATTAACGCACCTCGTTTATCCTCAGCTACGTTTTTCATTGATAGACTGGTTTTCATTAACTCTATGAGGTCAGCCAGTTTAAGCTGCAATACTTCGCCATTTCGTTCGGGCTTAATTAAGGTTTGAATCAGCCCTGCGATTATAATGCCGAGAATAACGCCCACGATCCTGTCGCGTATCTCGGTGAGATCGTTGACCGGCGTAAAGCCATTGAGTACGGCGAGTGAAAAGGTCAGCAGCATTTGAATGCCAGCATAACTCATGTTTTCTGGGCCCGTGGCAACCCATGAACAAAGCATAAAAATAGGAGTTGAGAGTAATAGTAGCCCAAATAGCGTGGTTAAATTGGGTAGAATAAAAACAATAGCAACCAGCGCGGCGACACTTCCAGCCATAGCACCTAATAAACGCAGTGTGATTTTTCGCTGTGTTCTTCCTAAACCAGGTTGGGCAACAACGAGGCAGGTAAGCATGATGGTGTGAATACCAAACCAGTCAGTGGCAGTATAAAAAATATAGCAAACCAGCGCGCTGAGTAATGTTTTCAATGCATAGATAATATAGATTTTATTTGAGAATGCATCAGGAACGAAGAAGGCGAATTTTTTCTTTTGGTCAGCCGCGTTTTCGTATGAGACTTTTTTATTTTGGTCGTAATTATTTATTACCTTCGCCATTTCGCGTAGGGTTATATCAGCTATGTTCGTATTGATGGCCGACGAGAGGAGTAGGGCTGACGGAGCTTTTAAACGGGTTATCATATTTTCACAAACAGACTGAATAGCGAGTGCTGCGTTACGGTTTTTTTGGGTGATGATTTCCAAGGGTAAATGGCATGAAAGGGAGCGTAGCTCAGAAACCATCGTCACTATTGCTAATTTTTCCGTATGATCGTTTGAACTTAACCGATCGCGGGATTTGGTATATTGCAGTAGCTTATAGAGCGACTGTAAATCTTGTCCAATAGAGGCGAGAGTGTTTTCTTTTCTCTTCAGCTCATTGTCGGGAATTAAGAGGTCAGCGATATGCTGAAGTTGTGATATAACCGTTTTATTGAGTAACTCCTCAGGCTCTGAGGGAAGAAATAAAGCATTAATAATGAGAGTGACTGCAATGGCATAGCTCATCGCAACCCATACCCATAAAATATTCCTTATAATTTCCTCTGAATCTGAACTGATATCAACAAAGCTTTGCGAGAATATAACAATAAGAGCAACTAAATAAAATATCACACCAAATTTTGAGGCTCTCATCAGAAATAAGCTGATAAATGCGACCAATGATGCTAGTAAAATGCGTAAAAACGGAGCATCCCAGGTTATTTTTAAAATTAGTAGCGAGGTAGCGACTGCCAGTGTAATCGAGATAATAAAAAATAGACCAGTGAGTTTGGTTACTACAATATTGGTCTGGGTGACAAAAAACACTACGATGAGAGATAGGGCAAGATCGGGAATTTGCAATGTTTGGCTGAAAATAACCACAATGATGCAGGCAACGGTGGTTCGAAAGATCTGGTTTGCTCTGCCCGGATAGAATCCAAGCCCCTGACAAAATTGAGAGGCTAAAAGGTTAAATGATTTCATGCGTATTCTCTCTAGGGAGCGGTGTCTCGATAGACGATGGCAATCGCAGAGGCACCCACGCGAAATTGCGCAGGCTCAGGATTATCGACGCGAATTTTGACGGGAAACCGTTGAGATACATGCACCCAGTTGATGGTGCGTGCAACAGAAGGGAGTCCGTTGCTCGTGCCGCTATCTTGAGGGGAGACGCCGTAACCTATGGAATCAACGCTGCCGGTAAAAGACTTTCGGGTATCGCCCATGACAAAAATACGCGCAGGAATACCATTACAGACATTTTTTAAATCGGTTTCACGAAAATTGGCGACGACATACCATGCTTGAGTATCAATGAGCGTCATCACGGACTGCTGCGGCGAAGCATATTGGCCAATGGTGGTATTCAAGGAGGTCACTCGCCCATCGAAAGGCGCACGGATTTCACTGTATTCAAGGTTTAAACGGGCTTTTGCGATATCAACGTAGACCACTTTACGCTGCGCAATAAGCGCATCTACACTGCTTACCGCTGATTTGGCCTGCTCGACTTCACTACGTGAGGCTTTATACATCGCTTCGGCGCTATTTTTTGCTGTTCTCGCTTGTTCAAACTCGTCAACTGAAACGAATCCTTTATCTTTAAGCGCTGATATACGTTGGTAAGTATTGAGTGCCTGCTGATAGTTCTCTTTGGCGCTAGCTTCTTTCGCTGCAGCGGCCTGAGCACTGTATTGCTGAGCATCAACGGCCCGCTGTGCGAGCTTTATTTGCTCATCTAAGGTAGCGAGCTGAGCCGTACCGGATTCAATAGCGTGCTCATAGGGCCTTGGGTCGATCTTAAATAGAAGATCGCCCTTGGTAACCAACTGGTTATTTTTGACGGGGATCGTCACGATATGTCCCTCAATGACAGGAACCACGTTAATGGTGTCTGCATAGATATAGGCATCGTCAGTCTGTGGGGCTTCATCGATTTTTAGCATCACAATGCAAAGCGCAATTAACGTTATTAATATGAGAAAAAAAATATAAAACTTATTCTTAAGAAACATTCTGTATTTCTCTTAATGGGTAAAAAATAACAACCAAGTCAACATTGCGCTGAGAGCAGTAACACAGGGATAGACAATGCAAGCAGGCTCAAGCCAGCAGCTGTGTTCGCCTTTTCTTAATATTGTGTGCATAAGTGTCATCGCGAGAACACCAATGCCTGAACATATCAGCCAGTCAGGAAAAGATGCACCAAAGAGAACGATGGATGGTGCACAGGAACAACCCGTTAGAGACAGAACAATAAAAGCTATACCGATAGCTTTTGCTGAATGGAACTTGATGCATTTAGCCGCTAATTTCTGCATATAAGTTTCTGCATGGAGTTTTTCATAAAATTACGAGGGATTAAAAAATGAAATAAAAGAGATTCATTAAGAATCTCTTTTATCGGTTATTTTATAAGGGGCTTAGTCTTTGAGTGCCCAAATATAATATTGGCCATCCTTCAGCTCAGCGCCTTCAAGCTCTTTTTCGAACCCTGGGAATTTTTTGCCCCATTGTGCGATGCTGTAAATATATTGCAGCCACGGCTGTTCAGAGGTTCCGAAGCTTTCACCTGGCATCACAATCGGAATACCCGGTGGATAAGGGATTACGCCAACAGCGGAAATACGTCCTGATAATTTGTCTAGCGACAGCAACTCGCAACGTCCGGCCATGTGATCTTGGAATGCAGCACGAGGAAGTTTAACCGGCGTTGGAATATGGCTAAACGCAGCGGCCTGCAGCTTATCCATCTGGCTGGTTTTCATGTAGGCAAACATCTCATTGCACAGATCTTTCATCCCCATACCGGCATAGTTCTCAATATGCGATGCGGCGAGATCGGGCAGGCAGACTGTCAGTGGTGTATTGCTATCGTAATGTTTTTTAAACTCGATCAGGACGTTGATCAACGTTCCCCATTTGCCTTTAGTGATACCCACCGAGAACAGGCAGAGCACCATGAAATCCGTGGTGCGTGATGGAACAATGCCGTGTTGATAGAGGAATGCGGTCACAACAGCAGCAGGAATGCCGGTTTCCAGCATTTCGCCGTTATCGCCCATGCCCGGCACTAAAATACCGGCTTTGATTGGATCGAGCATGCACCAATCGTCTTCAAGCTGTTCAAAACCATGCCAGTTTTCACCAGGACGAAGAACCCAACACGCCGGATCGGTGGTGAGCTGCTCTTTTGAAGCATCCATAAACGGCACTTTTTTGCCCGTTTCTGCGTCAATCACGTCTGGCGCATTCCACGGTGAGAAGAACCATTCTCCTTTGGCAGCATAGGCAGCATGAACCTTTGCTAATGCCAGGCGGAAATCGACGGCTTCATCAATTACTTCTTGAGTCAGCGCTTCTCCTTGCTGGTCATCCATCATTGCAGCACCGATTTCATTGGCCGCGATAATGGCATACAGCGGTGAAGTGGTGGATTGCAACATGTAAGACTCATTGAAACGCGAATGCTCAATCGGTTTCTTACCATTACGAATATGAATGTAAGAGGCCTGCGAAAGCGCGGCTAACAGCTTATGGGTAGACTGCGTAGCAAATACCGTTGGGCCAGTGGAATCGTGCTCTGCTGGATTTCCACGCATCGCGAAACGATCGCGGTAGAGTGGATTAAACCGCGCATAGGCATACCATGCTTCATCAAAATGAATGGTGTCGACGCTTTCTGCCAGAAGGTCTTGGGCTTGCTTGGCGTTGTAGCACATACCATCGTAAGTACAGTTGGTGACCACGGAATAAACCGGTTTAGGGTCAACGGCAAGCTGTTTCAGTGGATGGGCGTCGATTTTCTGCTGGATGGATTCTGGTTGGAACTGTGATTTAGGGATTGGACCAATGATGCCAAAACGGTTACGTGTAGGAATGAAGAATACCGGGATCCCGCCGGTCATCACCAATCCTTGCTCGATGGATTTATGGCAGTTGCGGTCGCAGAGCGCAAACTGACCTTCGCCAACCACGGCGGACATTACCGCACGGTTAGAGCCCGATGTGCCATTTAGTACGGAATAGCTTTGGTGGGCACCAAATACTCTGGCGGCATACGCTTCAGAGTCTTTGATTGGACCGCTGTGATCGAGCAGTGAGCCAAGTGAATCGCGTTCAATACCTGTATCGGTACGGAAAAGATTTTCACCGAAGAAATCGAGGAATTCACGACCAACCGCTGATTTAGTAAATGCGACCCCGCCCTGATGGCCGGGTGCTGCCCATGAATATTCGGGGGAACCGTTGGTGTAGTCGAATAAAGCTTTAGTAAAAGGAGGTAACAGTTGATTGAAGTATTTTTTAATCAGCGCTTCGCTGCGTGCGGCAATAAATTCAGCGGTATCTTCTTGCATCCACACAAATTCATTCGTCAACTCCATAGTTTCGAGCGTCAACGTTTCGAGGCAGGCGCGTTCTGCCATCAACAATACCGGTACTGTTTTATTTCGACGGCGAATTTCTTGTAACAGCTTTAGCGCATGTTTGTGTGATTCAGAATCATCTTCTTCGGAAGTCCAATCGACAAATACACAGCAGATCGAAGCATCAGAGATAATACCGGCTATTCCATCATTGTAGGTGGTGGCAGTGGTAACCTTCAGATTTCGTTCTTCAAGTGCTTCGATTAAATTGCAAATAGCCTGCCCGTTAGCGGTGTTTTTAGTTGCCATATGACTATTTACAACTAAAACATTACGTTTCTTAAGATGATTTAATTCAATCATTTTTTATCCTATCTATTTGTTAAATATATTATGAAATGATTTTCGTGGCCTAATAAAATTAGGCCACGCAGAATTGTTATTACACTTGAGCGTCCAGAGGGAATGGATTTTTATGCGTTCGGTTATAATTCAGAGCGTAAAGTGCGGTCACGACCATTAACGCAACAAACGACCACATCACTTCTTGGGCTCCGGAACCCACTACTGCCCATATGCAGTAAACAAAGGCTACCGATGTGATGAAAGTAAATAATGTTTTTTGCTTTCCTAAATGCCCGTGTCCTACCAGCAGTAATGCCGCACAGGTATAAAGATATGGTACTAAGGTGAAAATTACGGAAACTGACGAGACAATACCAAATTGTGCGGCTGCATTAGGCGATATCGAAGCCACTTGGAATATTGTCATTAAAATTCCAATGATGATCAGCCCTTGTGCCGGTACACCTTTTTTATTCACTTTGGCGAAAATCGGTGGGAATAAGCCATCGTCGGCTGCTGCTTTAGCAGTCTGGCTGGCAAGCAATGTCCAGCCACCTAGTGACCCCAAACAGCCTGCTGCGGCACAGAAGGTGACAATAGCACCGGCCGTTTCACCCAATGCCATACGCGCGGCATCACCGAACGGAGATGTTGAAACGCGCAGCGCCGCATTCGGGATCATACCCATAATGGCGGTGGTTGAGAGTACGTAGCAAACTGCGGCAATCAATACGCCACCGATGGTCGCGATCGGAACGTTTCTCTTTGGATTTTTGACCACGGCCGCGGCAACAGATGCACTCTCTACGCCGATAAATGACCACAGCGTGACGTTTAAGGTGCTTTGAATTGCGCCCAGAGTGCCTTTTCCACTAACGTTCCATGCGGCCATATAAGTGTCGCCGCTAAACCAGAACCAGCCAAAAATAGCGACCGACAGAATAGGAATCAGCGCTAGCACCGTTGCGACTGCTTGCACGCGGGTTATCATTTTTGCGCCAATAATGTTCAGAATAACAAAGAACCAGAGAACTAAAACGCAGGTCAGCGTCATGATCATGGGATCTTTTAGCGCAGGGAAGAAGTAGCTAAGATAGCCAACGCCGATAACAACCATGGCAATATTGCCCACCCAACAGGCGAGCCAATACAGTAGATTAGTTTGATATCCGATAAATGGGCCGAATGCGCGACGCGCATAGGCATAAGATCCGCCAGGGCTTGCATCCAGTGAAGACATTTTGGCGTAAACCATGGATAGTGCTAAAGCACCAATGATGGTGACCAACCAACCATAAATCGCGACGCCGCCCGTGGATGCTAGGTTTGCAGGAAGGAGAAAAACACCTGAACCCATAATATTTCCTGAAACCATTAAAGTTACAGGTATAAGCCCTACTTTATGTGAATCTGATTCAATTGCCATATATATAACCTTAACGGTTCCTATTTGTTTAATTAAATATTAGGTTGAGCAACGTTATTTAAGTGAGTTTTAATGTTTTTAGTTACGGCGGGGCCTATATTAAACTCTCACTAATATAAACAGACGTCGTTCTGATTAGAGGTGGATTAAAAGTGTGTGAATGAAGTTTATGTAGAAAACTATAGCTGTTGCAGTAATGCAAATATATAAGACTCAGCGTTTTTTATGGGTAGGTGGCGTCCTACGCTTGTAGGTATCAGGTAGCGTATGTATAAGATATATGAGGGAATAATGTAGCCCCAAGCAGTGGGTAACAAATAAAATTAAACATGTGGAATATATAAACTAATGGTTTCATTTAGCTACTGTTTATTTTATTAGCATATAATCAACTCAATTCTACATTCGCGCTATCGAGAACATATTACTATTCTTCTGTTTATAAGATGACGTTGTAGCGTGCTTCTTGTTTGCAATCAATGAACCCTTCCTCGCAAAGCTGGAGCCGATAAGGCGTGTTCAAGGTTGTCTACATCAATAAAAGTGATAGGGCTCTCATCACGAAAAACGTTATGGCCTTCGCCATTGCTGAAATCGCTGTTGAGGTTTTCCTCTATATTTATCAATACAGTACGGTTTATTTTTGAGGTAGCAATGTTGAGTGAAAATAACAAGTTGAGCGCAATAATTATAGACGATCATCCTCTGGCGAGAGTGGCAATCAGAAATTTGCTGGAAAATGATGACATCAACGTGATTGCTGAATCAGGAGATGGCGCGGAAGCTCTGCAGGTCATTAAAGAAATGCAGCCGGATATTGTCGTGGTCGATATTGATATCCCTGTTCTGAGCGGAATCGAAGTTGTCGAGAAGCTAAGACGACAGCAAAATAGCTGCATTATCGTGGTGGTTTCTGCTAAAAACGATCGCTTCTATGGCAAGCGTAGCGCTGATGCTGGGGCAAACGCGTTTGTGAGCAAGAAAAAGGGCATGTCTAATATTGTGGCGGCGGTAAAGGCTGCGCGTAATGGCTATAGTTATTTTCCTTTTTCATTGGATAGCTTTGTTGGTAAGTTAACGTCAGAGCAAGAAAAGCTGGATTCCTTATCAACACAAGAAATCAAAGTTATGCGCTATATTTTAAATGGCGTGGATAACATGCATATTGCTACTGAGATGAATATTAGCAGCAAAACAGTAAGTACCTACAAAAGTCGTCTAATGGAAAAACTGGAGTGTAAGTCCCTGATGGAATTATTTAATTTATCAAATAGAAATAAAATTGGCTGATTTTATGCTGCAACGCTTGCTCAGATTTACTCTGTTTTTCATTGGAACGCTATTCGTTGCTCAGGGTGCAATTGCTGGCAAAGAACCCATAAGGCTTGAGATTTTCAGTAATAGCGGGCCCATGCTCCCTAATCTCAAATTGAGCACTGCTGAGCAGTTGTGGCTGGCGAAGAAAAAAACCTTAGTTGTGGCTGTCTATTCCCCTGAGTCGCCACCGCTGATGTTGGATAGTTCCTCTGGTCGTTTCCGTGGGATGAATGCTGAATATCTGTCTTTGTTGCAGAGAGCGTTGGGTATCAACGTTAAAATTGACCGCTATGAAAGCGAAGAGTTTGCTTTGAATGCAGTCAAAACAGGTAAAGCTGATCTAGTGCTGACTTCGCTTAGAACAAATTTTAATGCCGTGGCACCATTTATTGCATCTTTGCCAATGGTAAGCGCCTATCCTGCCTTAGTCACCACGCAAAAAAATGTTATGCAACCGCTACATACGGATAGTCCGGTAACCATTGCTATTGCAGAGGGATATCCTAGCGAACAGTTTGTGAAAGCTTCATTCCCGAATGCAAAAATTGTTCACTATGAGACTGCATATCAGGGTCTTGCTTCGTTATATAACGAAAAAAGTAATTATTTCATTGGTAATAATCTTGCCAGTGGCACAAGTATCATGCGTGATTTCCATCAGTCATTAAGTATTATAAAATTCTGGCGTACATCACCGATACATAATCAGTTTATCGCTCTAGATACGCAATCACCTCTAATCCCTATTATTAATAATTTTTTAGCAGGATTGACAAACCCTATTACTAATCATATCTCTCAGCCGTGGCTAGAGAGCGGTAATCCTGCGCTTTTGACGAAACCTTTATCACTAACCCCTCAGGAACAGCGTTGGTTAGAGAAACATCCCAAACTTAAAGTATTAATTAATCCGTATTATGCGCCGTTTACTTTGTTGGATGAAAACAATGAAATAAGAGGTGTGACAGGCGATATCCTCAATCTTATTCATTTGCAGACGGGCTTAGAGTTTGAAACGGTGACGGCTAATTCCAATACCGAAATGGTTGATAAAATGCTAAACGGTGATTGGAATATACTCCCTACGGCCACATATAGCCCTAGCCGTGAGGAGTTAATTTCATTTACTCATCCTATTATCACGACGCCTTTTGCTATCGTAGTGAGAACTTCTTCAGGCAAAGCTGAGTTGTTGCCGGGTATGAAAGTAGCAGTGACTACTATGCATATACTTACGGAAAAATTGCATGCTAAATATCCTGGGATCGATCTGGTGCAGGTCGAAAATACCAGCATTGGACTCAATCTTTTGGCTGAGGGAAAAGTTGATGCTGTCATATCAACGCAGCTAACCGCCCGTTACATGATAGACCACTATTATCCAAATCAACTCAAATATGAGATCATGGCGGATGAAGCGCCGGCCTTAGTCAGTTTTGCTATCCCGCGTGGGGATCAAGAGTTAAAGCAGATATTGAATAAAGCATTAGATAATATCCCGCCAAAATCGATATTATTTATTTCCTCAAAATGGGTTAAGCTACCTGATATAAAAATTGACACTTGGCATCTATATAACAAGCAATTTTATATTGTCATTACGTTGTCTATTTTTATTATTTTGAGTTTCTTGTTATGGGGTGGATACCTATCACGGGAAGTTCGTATGAGAAAACAATCTCAGGCGGATTTAGAAAACCAGCTTAGCTTTAGAAAAACATTATCTAATTCGATCCCTATACCGGTTTATACCATTTCTCTCGATGGTGAAGTTCAAAGCTATAACAGCGCTTTTATGTCGTTTTTTTCAACTGACCAGAAAAATGTGACCTCTACATCTTTGTTTGATAGTCGTAACCCACTGTCTGATATTTTTTCGGTTCTCAACCGAGACATTCAACATGGTCTGATCCCGGATAAGGTTATTGAGCACAGCATTATGCTGAACAATGGTCGAGAGGATCGCCATATTATTCATTGGATTACGCTTTGTGTTATGCCGTCAGACAATGTTATGCCAACGCTAATTTGTGGGTGGCAAGATGTGACGGAATCCCGACAGTTGCTCAGTGCATTGCAAACTGAAAAAGACAAAGCGATCCAGGCTAATGAGGCGAAAAGTACCTTCTTAGCCAGCATGAGCCATGAGATTCGCACGCCAGTCAGTGCGGTAATGGGATTCCTTGAATTACTGGCGCTACATAACCAAAGCCCTGAAGAAGATAAAGAGTCTATCTCGTTAGCTTACGCCACGGCTCAGTCATTGCTGGGATTGATCGGCGACATTTTAGATATGAATAAAATCGAATCTGGGAGCTTTGAATTATCTCCAGATTGGGTCAATCTCGATGTGCTGATTACGACGGTGATGAGAGGATTTGAAGGTCTTGCCAAGCAGAAACAGCTCAAACTCACCTTTGTTAATCGACTGGTCAAAGGGGAATATTTACGTCTAGATCCTCAGGCAACCAAGCAATTGCTCTCCAATCTGCTAAGCAATGCTATAAAATTCACAGAACACGGTGGTGTTGAGGTCAGTGCAGAGTCCATCGCCACGCGTTCTGGCCAAACCCAGCTTATTTTACGAGTGACAGATACCGGGGCGGGCATTAGCCAAGAAGATCAGGAACGGCTCTTTAAACCATACAGTCAAACTGAAACCGGTAAACGGCAGACAGGCTCTGGGTTAGGGCTTTTGATTTGCCGAGAGTTAGTGACGCGCATGAATGGAAAGCTGGGGCTGGTGAGTCAGGTTGGACAAGGGACAACAATGACGATCGATCTGGTCACGGCGGTATCTCATGAAGCGATGATTAGCTCGGTTGAACTGCAGCCCGCGGTATATCCTGCCAAGAAACTAAAAATATTGATCGTTGACGATCATCCGGTGAACCGTCTGTTGTTGCGTCGTCAATTAGATACGCTGGGATATAAAGTCGATGAGGCGAGTGATGGAAATGACGCGCTGATACTGATAAATGAAAATAGCTATGACTTGGTAATAACGGATGTCAATATGCCGAATATGGATGGGGTGACTTTGACCCGTCATATTCGAAGTTTTGATAGTGATATCATTATTTGGGGCTTAACCGCAAATGCCCAAACGCAGGAAAAAGATCGATGCCTAGCAATTGGTATGAACGCATGCCTTTTCAAACCGATTAATTTACAACAATTGGCTTCTGCATTGGCCTCTGTGGGAACGATAAATATGACTTACCAGCTAGACGAAATTATTGATATTGCGACGCTACGATCGCTGGCATTAAATGATCCAAAATTAATGCAGCAGATGTTGGAACAGTCTCAGCAAGAAAATAATAAAGATTTTCTTGCTGCGCAGGAGGCTAAAATGGCCGGTGATTGGACTGCATTCAAAATGCATATGCATCGTATTAATGGCACTGCCCAAATTCTTGGTGCGGCGAAATTACAGGAACTAGCCGAAAAGTTAGAGAACTATTTAGTGGTTCAGACTGATGATTCAGCCATTGAACATGGAATGAAACTGCTTGAGGTTGAGCTAAATCGTTTAAGAGAGGCGATTAATAGCTTTTCACCGACATGAATAATGTTTATGTAAAATAAATGGCTCCATCGAAATCGTCAAAATTTAGAGAGAAGATGGAGCCATTAAGTTCTTTCATCTGTTTCAGCCGATTTATCTATTGAGCGAGCGAAACAGTGGCGTTGGATTTTAGCGATTTTTATACAGGTTATAACCCAATTGCTGAGTGAAGGCAGCTGTCATTTTTTGGCCTCGCACGCTGTTACCCATGGCATCCAGCGGTGGAGAGAATGCCGCAATTCCCATCACCCCCGGAACTACTGTGAGAATTCCACCACCGACGCCGCTTTTTGCAGGCAAGCCAACGGTATAAGCCCAATCGCCAGAGCTTCCATACATTCCTTCCATGGTCATTTCAGCAAGCAGGAAAGGAATATTCGCTGCGGTTAATACTTTTTTCTGTGTCATTGGATTTATACCGCCAGCGGCAAAGGTGGCCGCCATCGTCGCAAGCTCAACGGTATTAACTAATGTTGAGCACTGACGGGTATACACATCGCAGGCCTCCATGGGATCACAATACATGGCATCGGCAGAATAAAGCAGCCATGCAATGGCTCTATTATGAAAGTTAGTGGTTTGCTCTGAGTGATTAAGTTCTTCGCACAGTGAAATCGGTGCACCGGCTAGCCGTTGCTGAATATCGAGAATACGCTCCCATCGATGTTCGCTGCTGTTTGCTTTAAGGAGGCTAACGGTAGACATAGCACCCGCGTTAACCAATGGCGATAAGGGTTTTCCGTTATGCAATTCCAACGCAATCACTGAATTAAAGGGTAGCCCCGTCGGATCGGCTCCAATTTTGTTTTGTACCTCTGCTGGTCCTACGTCTTCGAGTGCTAAGGCAAGCGAACATACTTTTGAAATAGACTCTAAAGCAAACCGGAAGTCAGAATCTCCCTGAGACAAAATATCGCCATCAACGGTGACAATAGCCATTGATGAGACGTTATTTGGGATACTTGCTAAATAAGGAATATAGTTTGCGTTTTCCCCGCCCTCGAGCAGTGAGAATTGGGAATAGGCGTTCACTAATGCATCTTGTACATTATTTAGAATCATGGTCATAAAGTTAACCCTACTGTGAAATATTTTAGTCTCTAAAGAGTAAGAAACGCCTAATGAATAATTAGGCGTTTCTGGGGGCTTTTGTTTTTGAGGAGAAATGCTAACTATTTACTATCAATTTTCTTTTCGCTGCCAACAACAAAATGATGTGTTGAACGTGCGCGTGGATGCATGAAGAAATGCCCCTCTGGCGCGTTGTGAGACTTGATAGGTACTAGGGTCGCATTGGTTGTTTTCCCTTTCTTGGTATGCAATGCATAAACGATGAAAGGTATGGACAATACAATCAGGAAACTAACAACCAACAGTTCAACGTAAACATCATTTGCCTCACCGCCTGGTAATGAACTTGGCGGGAAGAATGAAACAATGAAGGCAAGGATTGAAATTACTAGCCCAACAACAGCAATCAGAATTTTGAAGTTCTTGCCGCCAGGGATATGGAAAGCACGCTTTTTCTCAGGCTGTTTACGGATTAATTGAATATATCCCAAGAACAACATGAAGTAGCTGCAGAGATAAATAACCACTGTTAATGACAATGCGATTAGGAACGACATATTGCTGCCGCCACCGGTGTTCGTCAGAATAGTTAACGCAATGGTCGTAATAGCCAATTGAGAAATCACTAATGCAACAGGTACGCCGTTCTTGTTCACTTTCGCAAAGCTTTTAGGAAGTATGCCCTTTTGTGCGGTGACAAACATACCGCGTGAAGGCCCGACGATCCAAGACGCGACTTCGGCTAAAACACCCAGCATCAGCAGTGCAGCAATGATACGAGTCGCCCATTCGAAGCCGGGGCCGTAATGAGAAATAAGCACGTTGAATGTCTGGACGACACCGCTAGACAAGTTAATGTCATTATGTGGGATAACGGAAGCAACAGAAAGTCCGCCGATTGAGCTTAAGCAAATAGCGGCAATCATCAGCAGTATCATCGCAATAGGGTAATCACGACCTGGGTTTTTCATTTCGTTGACGTGCGTTGCTGACGCTTCAACGCCCATGTAGCTCAGAATGAAGGCAACAAATACAACCAAGGTTCCGATTTGTGTGAAATCAGGGAAGAAGGTCGTTGTGCTCATTTCAATCTGTAACGGTGCACCACTTGCTAAATAGCTAATGGCCAAAACAACCAGAATTAGTGCAGGTAGTAAAATACCCGCAAAGAAACCGATTTTTGCAATGCGAGCGGTGTATTTTGTGCCGCTGAACTGAGTAATCGCTAATGCCCAGAGGATAATTAATCCAGCAATGGTTTTTGTTATCGGATCTTCATTGAGCGCTGGCCATTTTAGGATGAAAGATAAAGCACCTAAAATAAAATATAGCATCGGGATAAAGCCTACTGCAATTTGCAGATACCCAAATGAGATTGCGGCAAACCCCCATCGCTCGCCGAGAGTCTTAGATACCCAAGTAAAAACGCCACCTTCTTCCCAGCCTTCAACTGTGGCCATTTCTGCGGCACACAGGCCTACGGGAATAAACCATAAAATACCACCGAGCAGCAGAAAGAAGACTAAGCTAAATCCTGAAGTTGCAAAAGTGGGATATTCATATACAGCCATAACCATTGATGCCGTTATAGCAAAGAAGCCTAATAACGATAATTGGTTTGTCACCGGTGAGGCTTTTATATTCGCCATTGTTATTTCCTTGAAACAACAATTACCCTCTCTATTCCTTACGGAATATAGTTATGAAAGGGCAGCTGTAGTCTATTAAATATAGGGAGGCCTAGATTATATAAATCTAATAAAGTTATTGATTAAATAATCATAGGAAAAACTAATAAAATTTAACCGTGGTTAAATCCACCGGCTTCTTTTGCTGATAGAGCATGGCTCACTGGATGTTTTTCGAAATAATCAAGTGCCCGTTTCATATCATCAATCAATAAGCTACCGAGGTCGCGGCTAACGCCATGTCGGACGAGGATGCGTTGAACCACGAGGTCTTCACGCTCAGCCGGCATGGAATAGGCTGGCACCTGCCAACCACGGCTGCGTAGTCTGTCAGCCAAATCGTACAAGGTATAGCCATTTGTTGAGGCGTTGTCTTTCAGCTTCCAAGCAAGTGCAGGGATGCCTTTTTCGCAATCACCATCAAAGATCATTTCGAATGGGCCTAGTTTTTCAATTTCTTGGGCTAAGTATTGGGCCGTTGAATAACAGGCATTGTGAATTTTGGCATAGCCTTCGCGGCCTAAACGCAAGAAGTTGTAATACTGCGCAATAATTTGGCCGCCTGGGCGCGAGAAATTCAGCGCGAAGGTTGGCATGTCGCCGCCAAGATAATTAACGTTGAAAATAAGTTCTTGTGGTAGGTCAGCCGCTTCACGCCAAATCACCCAGCCAGTCCCGAGCGGAGCAAGGCCGAATTTGTGGCCGGAAGCATTAATGGATTTTACGCGAGGTAGGCGGAAATCCCATTCAAGATCGGGTGCGCAGAATGGGGCTAAGAAACCGCCACTTGCGCCATCAATGTGCATTGGGATATCCAGACCCGTTTCTTTCTGCAACTGGTCGAGGGCATCGTGAACCTGTTTTACCGGTTCATATTGGCACGTGAAAGTAACGCCGAGCGTGGGGACTACGCCGATCGTATTTTCGTCGACGCGCTTCAGGACTTCTTCTGGGCTCATAATGAGGCGGTCGCCTTGCAGCGGGATTTCACGCAGTTCAACATCAAAATAACGGGCAAATTTATGCCAGCAAATCTGTACTGGGCCGCAGATTAGGTTCGGTTTATCAGTCGATAGGCCTAAGGCCGCACGCTTTTTGCGCCACTGCCACTTAAGCGCTAATCCACCCAGCATGGCGGCTTCTGATGAGCCAATAGTAGAGCAGCCTAGCGTCGTTTCAGGTGTTGGAGAGTTCCAAAGATCGGCTAGCATGTGAACACAGCGAGTTTCAATTTCGGCAGTCTGTGGATATTCATCTTTATCAATCATGTTTTTATCAATTGATAAATCCATCAGATCACGAATCTCTTCATCAACCCAGGTTTGGCAAAAGGTTGCCAAATTTTGACGAGAGTTGCCGTCTAACATTAATTCATCACGCACTGCGTTAAAAATATTACGAGGGTCATGTTCTTGAGCTGGGAATTTTGTTTTTGGTAATGAGGATGCTAACTCAATGGAAGCGTAAACATCGTCTAGTCCATCATTGCATTTCAGCGTTTGTTTATTATTCATGTATCACCTCTAAAAGATTGACGTCATATTTAAGCTAGATGCTAGATTCACTCTAGTTACATGATTAAACATTATTATTGCTCTCAGTTTTATCAACGAAGGTGTTCTTGTTTTAACCTCGAGAGTAATATTTTTAACGATGTTAGATGAGGTGGAAGAAATGAAGTCATTTTCCTACGAGTGTAGGATACTGCCTATGTTTTAAGTTTTATGTATACAGGTAGCCGCTATCTTACAAATGACCAGACACAGGCAGGGATTTTGTCGTAGAGTTTATTCATTGTTATTTCAGCGAGTCGATGATCGGCCGCAGAGTAGAAAATGATAAGGTCGTTTTTGCTGAGTTTATAATTATTAGCTTCAATAACTTTTTCTAGTGTGTCCTTGCATGTACAGCGGCGAAGCTGTAATAGCCAATCTTGTTTTGTTTTCTTCATGTTAATGGCGCTCAAACTTCATTTCTTTAATTATGCGGTGATTTGTATAGGGGCAATTATTTCGTGAGTTGAAATATCTTTAATGTATATGTTTTGTTGAACATATCAACGTCAGTGTGAAGCATTTTCTATTATTTAACAATGGGCTATTCATAATGCTCTTTGTGGCGTCCTTTATGTTAACTTTATGAATTAAATAGGTAATTGATGATTTTTGTATGCCATGTTCATGGTCTGAATGTAGGGCGGGTATGCACATAATACCGATAATAAAAATATATATAATCTTCACAAAATACCTTTGCGTTATTTAACAGGTTTATCATATACGTTAGCGTACAGTTCTAATGTAGTGATACGCATGTTTTGGCAACTGGTTACGATGAATTTATTTTTATTAGAGGTTAATGAAAATACATTAACTTAAATCAGGTTTTTTTATAGTGTCTTGGCGTTACAGTGAATATGATAGGTGTCTGAGGTGATATCGTCTATAGGGCGGGTGCTAGAAAGGCGTAGGTTGTGGATTACACTCGTCAGATAACTCATAAAGTATTAGCTGTAAATTATATTGTTTTTATCTATTTATGCCACATCTAATTAATAGTTTATAAACTTTATGTAAACAGACTGTTTTATTGATTTGAATTTATAATTTAAAAATGTATTGTTCTTTCATCAATAACTCATCATTAACTCACTGAGGTTTTTATGAAGAAATCAATTCTTATTGCCACGCTCTCTGCTGCATTGTTTATTCCCCTGAGCTCAACTTTTGCTGCTAATGTAGATATGACACCTAAGAATATGAGCTGCAAAGAATTTCTCGACCTTAATCCTAAAGCTATGGCTCCGATTGCCTTCTTTATGCTTGATGATGTCACCGACTATAAAGGCGGTGATTCTGTTTCTTTGCGTGAATCAGCCGTTATTGCTGTGCCGCCTATGGTTGAATTCTGTAAGAAAAACCAAGACAAAAAAGTCTATGAGTTTAAAAACAAATTGCAGGATTTAGTTGCGCACTAAGATTTAAATCTATTGCCAAGCGCTAAGATTTCTTAGGCTTGGCGAATAATAACGTTCCTTGACTAAAATAAGGAATGTCGCTAGCACCGGTTAAAATTCATCGACTTCTTCTCTCCACCTCAAAAATCTTCCTCTATACTCTTCGGTGTGCATTTTTTTTACCACTCACAGTGAATCTCATTTGTGAGCATCGCGGCGATTCTGGAGGCAGAAGTGAACCCATTACACGAAAAACTTAAGAAAAATGAATTCTTTAAAACCGGCTTCTTTGTTGCTGGTCAATGGCAGGACGCCTCGAATACCTATGAAGTCACTAACCCTGCAACGGGTGAAGTGGTAGCTAAAGTCGCCAATGCAGGACAAAAAGAGACTCAGGCCGCGATTCGTGCAGCTAGTGAAGCATTACCTGCATGGCGTAAAACGACGGCCAAGCAACGCTCTGAAATCCTACAGAATTGGTATCATCTGATTGTTGAAAATAAGCCATTTTTAGCCGAACTGATGGTGGCAGAGCAGGGTAAGCCGCTTAAAGAAGCGCTGGGTGAAGTGGATTATGCCGCTAGTTTTATTCAGTGGTTCGCTGAAGAAGCCAAGCGTGCCAACGGTGAGATAATCCCACCGGTGAAACCGGGTTCGCGCATATGGGCGACGCGTGAACCTGTTGGGGTAGTGGCGGCGATTACGCCGTGGAACTTCCCGTTAGCGATGTTAACCCGCAAATTAGGCCCTGCGCTTGCTGCGGGCTGTACCGGTTTGATTAAACCCGCCAATGAAACTCCGCTGTGTGCCTTTGCGTTGCTGGCGCTGGCGCAGAAAGCCGGTGTTCCAGATGGCGTGTTGAACGCAGTTTCGGGGGATACGCTGGCTATCAGCGATGTGATTATGGCCAGCAAAGACGTGCGTAAAATCTCGTTTACCGGTTCAACGGGCGTGGGTAAAACCTTGGTGCGTAATGCCGCTGAAACCATGAAAAAGGTGTCAATGGAGTTGGGTGGTAATGCGCCATTCATCGTTTTTGAAGACGCTGATTTAGATGCTGCTATTAAAGGCGTGATGGCGAATAAGTTCCGCAATGCAGGTCAAGTGTGCGTCTGCATCAACCGTATTTATCTTCACGATAGCATTTACGATACGTTTGTTAGTCGTTTGGCGGATGAAGTGCGTAAGCTGAAAGTGGGCAACGGCATGGACGACGGCGTGAATGTTGGCCCGTTGGTCAGCGAGAAGGGCGTGGATAAAGTGGAACAACACGTCAAAGATGCTTTAGAAAACGGTGGGAAAGTAATTGTGGGTGGTCAGCGCCATGCGCTGGGCGGCAATTTCTTCCAGCCAACCCTGATTGCCGAAGCGAACGAAGACATGCTGATGGCATCGGAAGAGACCTTCGGCCCTGTTGCTGCCTGCTATCGTTTCAAAACTGAAGATGAAGTGATCAAACGTGCCAACGATACGCCGTTTGGTTTAGCGGCCTATTTCTATACTCAGAATCTTTCGCGCGTGTTCCGCGTATCCGAATTATTGGAAAGCGGGATGATCGGCATTAATGAATGCTCGGTCTCAACGGAGCTCGCGCCATTTGGCGGGGTGAAAGAGTCTGGACTGGGCCGTGAGGGCTCCACGCTGGGTCTGGAAGAGTTTATGGAAGTGAAAACGTTGCACCTCGGTAACCTCTAAATCCTAACGGGCGAACTGCGTGTGTTTACGTATTTCGCCCTTATAAGACAAACTCTACGTTATTTTCCTATTTGTTCAGTCCATACCTACTGGTGTTTCCCTATTCTGCGATTATGATAAGTACGAGGGCTGGTTGCTCAGTTCTGCGTAATCACGTGGCTCAAGCGGCCTAAAATAAAAATGTGGGTTTCATCTGTGCTTCATTTTTCGCAATTATTTTTAGTTAGATCTTTTATGTAATGGTTGGGTGAGGATGTATGGCAAAGCGTTTGTGGACAGGATTACTGATTATTCTGGCATTGAGCGGGGTGGCATTTCTTAATAGTCAGGCCGCCAGCAGCAGTAGCAGCAATGAAGGGCAATCAGCCTCAACGTCAGAAGATATTGAGCAGCTCACCAAACAGGATCGTGTTATCAGCTACTTACGCGAACATCAGCGACTGCCTAGTTTTTACATCACGAAAAAGCAGGCTAGAGCGGAAGGGTGGGAGCCTAGCGCGGGGAATTTATGCAGCGTGCTCCCTGGCAAAGCGATTGGCGGCGATCGTTTTTCGAATCGTGAAAAACGCCTACCCCAAAAAGCTAAGCGGGTGTGGCGAGAAGCTGATATTAATTACCGTTGTGGGCGTCGGCAGGCCGATCGGTTGATCTACTCTAATGATGGGCTGATTTACGTAACGCGAGATCACTATCGCAACTTTACTAAAATGGAGTGATCAGCATGAATAAAGTTAAGTTCGATTTTAATCATATTGCCGATCTTCCGGCATTTTACCATCAGTTTAGCCAAGCATTTTCTCTTGATAGTGAGTTTGGCAACAACCTTGATGCGCTCTGGGATGTGGTGACGGCGGGCATCAAATTACCGGTAGAAATTGAGTTCGTGAATTTTAACGGCCATAAAAAACGTCGCTTTGCCGCGCTGGTTCTGCTTTTTGAAGAAGCCGAAGAGGAGCTGGAAGGGGCGTTACGTTTTAATACGGCAGAAAAAGCCCTTTAGGGCGCACGTACAACGACGTCTGCAACAGTGCACCCTTCAAGCGGTAATCCGCTGAGCTGAAAGATGCACTGGCAGGGGCGCCATTACTCGCTTTCTTCAGACAGTTCGCGCAGATATTGGAAAATCTGGCGGGCTGACTTAGGCGGCTTATTAGTCGCTTTCTCTTTCTTCGCATTGCGGATCAGCGAACGTAGCTGCTGACGATCGGCTTGTGGATAGAGATCCAAGACAACCGCAATCACGTCATCGCCTTCATCAATCAAACGGTCACGAATTTGTTCCAGTTTATGGAACAGAGCGACCTGCTGGTTGTGGCGGTTGTTGAGTTTATCTAGCGCAGTTTGGATTGGCTCTGGGTCGCGTTGACGCAGCATTTTACCAATCAGCTGTAGCTGGCGGCGGCGGCCTTCTTTTTTAATGCGCTGCGCCAGTTCAATGGCAGCACGCAGATCGACGTCCAACGGAATTTTATCCAGCGCGTTTTTGCCGAGATCAACCAGCTCTGCGCCAAGATCTTTCAAGGCTTCCGCATCGCGTTTGATCTCGCTTTTGCTGACCCAGATGATCTCGTCGTCTTCGTCTTTATCAATGTCGTTTTCGGGTACTTCGTCTAACCAGTCTTCGTCTGGATGCTTCTGCATATCTGATTCCTTAAAAAAAGACGCTAATCCTATCAGGTTGTAGCGATTGTGCGAAATTGATCTCAGTTCCTGATAAACTCAGAACTAGCTAAGCTTTAGAAACAGGCACGTTAAGGTGCCTATCATAACGGCCTACGGCGATGATTGCGCCGGTGGTTTAATCCATTTCTGATAATTATGGCAGATTGATGAAAGTAATCACTCAGGTTGCAGAACAACGCAAGACGCTGGAAAACGCGGTTGCACAGGCGTTGGAACTGGCTAAAGTCGGCGCCGATGCCGCCGAAGTGGCCGTCACCAAAACCACCGGTATCAGTATTAGCACCCGTTTTGGCGAAGTTGAAAATGTTGAATTTAACAGCGATGGTGCTTTAGGCATCACCGTTTATCACCAGCAGCGTAAAGGTAGCGCGTCGTCCACCGACCTGAGCCCTGATGCGATTGCGCGCACCGTGCAGGCCGCGCTGGATATTGCACGTTACACCTCTCCCGATCCGTTTGCTGGCCCAGCAGATAAAGAGCTGCTGGCGTTTGATGCGCCGGATCTTGATCTGTTCCACCCAGCAGAGCTGGATGCGGAGCGCGGTATTGAATTAGCAGCACGTGCTGAGCAAGCTTCTTTGCAGTTTGACCCGCGTATTACGAATACCGAAGGCGGCAGCTTTAACAGCCACTATGGCATCAAAGTTTTTGGTAACAGCCACGGTATGCTGCAAAGCTATAGTTCCAGCCGTCATTCGCTTTCTAGTTGCGTAATTGCCGAGCATGAAGGTGATATGGAACGCGATTATGCATACACTATTGCGCGTGATATCAACGAGCTGAAAACGCCGGAATGGGTTGGTGAGGAGTGCGCTCGCCGTACGCTTTCACGTTTAGCGCCGCGTCGCCTGCCGACTATGGAAGCGCCAATCATGTTTGCAGCGGAAGTGGCTACGGGGCTATTTGGTCATCTCGTGGGCGCGATTAGCGGCAGCAGCGTTTATCGCAAATCAACCTTCTTACTCGATAGCCTTGGTAAGCAAATTCTGCCTGAATGGCTGACCATCAATGAACAGCCGCATCTGCTGAAAGGCATGGCCTCTACGCCGTTCGACAGCGAAGGTGTGCGCACCGTGGAACGCAACATTGTCGAAAATGGTGTGTTACAGACTTGGCTGATGACTAGCTACTCAGCGCGTAAGCTGGGAATGCAAAGCACTGGGCACGCGGGTGGTATTCATAACTGGCGTATTGCGGGCCAAGGTTTGGGCTTTGAGGATATGCTGAAGAAAATGGGCACCGGCTTCTTAGTGACAGAGCTGATGGGCCAAGGCGTGAGCGGCGTAACCGGTGATTATTCTCGCGGAGCGGCGGGTTTCTGGGTTGAGAATGGTGAAATCCAGTACCCAGTCAGCGAAGTGACGATTGCCGGTAACCTGAAAGACATGTGGTCGAACCTAGTCACCATGGGCGATGACATCGAACTGCGCAGTAATATCCAGTGCGGCTCGGCGCTGCTGGAAGCGATGAAGATCGCGGGGGAATAGACCCCACCCTAACCCTCCCCTTTGCAGGGGAGGGGACTGTTCTGTGTAGTCTGTAAGAATCACGATCGGCTCCTCCCCCTGTGAAGGGGGAGGTTGGGAGGGGGTCAGTCATCCGCAGAGATGTTGATACCCCGTCAATAAACGTAAATTCCTCTTTCATATCTTGCACATCCCGCCCCTACTCTCTATGTTGATAAACGTGAGCAAATGTTATCAATACGTAAGGATAAAATAAGATGCGCAAAACATTACTGGTATTGGCAAGTGCGGCGATGTTGATGGGGAGTTCTTTGGCCTATGCAGCTGGAGAAGATGTGGGTGATGCCATGGATACCATCGCCAGCAACTATAAAACCGCGTTAAAGACGGATAACCCGCAAGAGTTTAAGAAAGCGCTGGAAGGTATGAAGGCAGGGGCTCAAGAGGCACAAAAAGGCACTCCGCCTAAGCTGGAAAAAGAGCCTGCTGATGGCGCGAAAATGACTGATTTTCGTCATGGGTTAGATATTCTCATCGGTCAAATCAACGATGCTGAGAAGCTTGCCGATGCTGGCCAGTTTGAGCAGGCTAAAGCCGCCGCTGAGAAATTTAAAGATACGCGAAACGCTTACCATAAGAAGTATAAGTAATTATGGTGCGGGGGATGCGTTGGGACAGTGTAGTGCGCGTCACGCATTGGGGCGTCGCGTTAGGCTTTTTGCTTAACCGCCTGCATGTCACCAAGCCGGGCAGCGATTGGCATCAGGGAATTGGGCTTGTCGTGGCAGGTCTGGTGATCCTGCGCTTGCTGTGGGGGCTGACGTTCGCTAAAGGCCCCGCGCGTTTGTCTGCGATTGTTCCAACGCCTTCATCTCTGAAGAACCATTTTCGCGAGTTGAAAACGCGAACTTCCCCATCCGAGCTACACCATAATCCGCTAGGCGCGATTGGTATTTGGCTGTTCTGGATCTTGTTGCCGCTAGTTGCCCTCACCGGCTGGGCACAAGATACGGATTTCATCGATCTTTATCCGGTCGATGATTGGCATTATTGGTTAGTGAACGCGGTCACGGCGCTGGTTTGCGTACATATTGTGGCGGTGATTGTGATGTCGATTTGGCTGCGTAAGGACTTGGTGCGCGCCATGTTGCCGGGTAAGCGGTGATCGATTTGGTAAACGTCCAACCCTCTCTTCGCGTGAGGAGAGGATTGGCGTTGCGCGACGATTAAAGTTTCACGCTGTTAATCGAGTATTTAAATGTGTCTGGTTTCAAACTATCCAGTTTTTTATCCCCGACCTGCGCCTGTGGATACATCAGGTAGGCCGCCTGATCTTGGGTGCCTGGCAGTTTGAGGTCATGGGCATGGTTATAGGCCATCCAGTTCATCTCCCAACCGCCAAACATCCAGTCGTTGGCTTTTTGTACCTTTGGATCGCTAAACGGTAGTCCACCGGCTTGCTCTTCCAGCATCACTTTACGTACATCCGCCGGATCGACCGGGATCCAACCATAACCTTCCATATAAAACTCGGCGCGGCAGTGCTGAGCTTTGGTGATGTCGCCATCTTTGCCTAGGCTGTTAAAGCCCATGTCTGACTTGCCCAAACGCACGCCGTAGGCATCGCGAGCTGGAATCCCAACCGAGCGTGCCAGCGCCACAAACAGCGCATTGATGTCGGCACATTTGCCAGACAGGTTGCCGCTGTCGAGCATTTGCTTAACGTTGCCGTCGCCGCAGCCCAGCGTTTTGGGATCTCGTTGGGTATTGGCCACCACCCAGTCATAGATCATTTTGGCGCGATCGATGTTGTTTTCGCCGCGTCCTTGAATGATTTTATTGGCTGTTTTAGCCACGATGCCGTCGGTTGGTAAATAGCGCGTTGGCTGCAAATAGAGCGCCATTTCTTCTGCCGTTAGCTTAATGGGGTTAGCCGGTGGAGTTTTAAGGTCGATGTGGCGATTGCGAGTGCTCACGCTTTGCGTCATGGTCACGCTATGCTGGTTGGCTGTGGTAGGCCAAGTGACATGCAGTACTAGGCTGTTATACGGCTTTATCAGCATCAGCTTGGCCTTACCATCGTCTGACACCTTCCAGTGTGGCGTTTGAGCGCGTTGATAGTCGCCTAAGCGGGTAGCGGGCAATGGTAGCCACAGCTGCACCGCTTCGTTGGTTGCTGGAATATCAATCTGTGTTGTGACGCGATAATGGTTCCAGTCTTTGGTTTCATTTGCTGCGTTAGCGTGGCTAACGCCCATAAGGGCCGAGGCAATGAAAGGAACGGCAGCGCTGAGGCGGAGAAAACGACGTCTGTTCATGAATTTCCCAAGTTGATGTTGTAGGAAAAGGAAGCCAGCAAGTTTGCTGTGGCTTCCTGATTTTCATCCGCCGTTTCTGTTTGCCTGAAGCCAACCGCTAACCCAGCGAGGTGAGAGAGATATTTTACCCGTTAAATATGATTACGGATGGTGATGATTAACGATGATATTCACCGGCCGCTTCTGGCTGATACTGTAATTCCAAGACTTCGATATGGGTTTTCTGGCCGTTCGGCAGTTCCCATGTAATAGCATCGCCCACGCGTAAGCCGAGTAATGCTGCGCCGATAGGTGCCATGACCGACAGCTGAGTTGCGCTGTCTTTCAGGCTGGCAGGATAAACCAGCGTGCGCACGTGTTCTTCTTTGGAAGAGAGGTCGCGGAATTTAATCCGGCTGTTCATGGTCACCACGTCAGCTGGCATGTTTGCTGGGCTGAGCATTTCAGCGCGATCGAGCTCATTGTTTAATGCTTCAGCGACCGGCAGGCTGGCGAAAGCGGGCTGCTCGAGCAGCGTGTCTAAGCGGGCAGCATCGAGTTCGTTCAGAATAATGGCTGGTCGTGACATAGTTCTCTCCATGTAAGGTAGACAGGAGGCTCTCCTGTTCTTGTTGTCTTGTGTCAAAAGAAAACCCTCGCGCCCGTAAGCGCAAGGGTTCAGAGTTATTCAGATTTCTATAACGTGATAATAGATAGCTTGCCAGATTTTTAAAAGTGAGCTGTATCACGAATCGGACAGTCTATATCCGACTCTTTGATAGTATCAAAATCTATCCGGGTTTATAACCTCTCAACTGTTTTTTCCTGATAAATCAGGGAATAAAATATTTTCCACTGCCGAACTTTAAACGAAATTTGAACTGGAAATGGTTTTTGGCATTTATTTCCAGTTTGAATTGGAAAAAGACCCTCTGCTCACTTTTATTTATCCGCTGTAGGGTACAAACATCAACAGAGATAATGCTCCGGTTGAAATGAATAATAGGGGAGAGAAGGCGTGGCAGAACAACAACTCTCAGTGGATGAGAAAATAGTAGAATCAGAAACGAATACGACGCTTGAAAAAGTTGTCGACCTGCTTACGGATAAAGGCATTTATCCTAATGATGTGCAAAAGCAGATGTTATTTTCGCACGTCAAAGCCATGGTGTTACGTTCTCATACGGGTGAAGCATTACCTGAAGTTGATATTTCTCTCTTCGATGAAATTTCACCTTTATCGCTAAATTTAGCAGAGCAGGTTGTTAGATGGTTTAATAATCTGGCCTATGAAGAAGCGCATTTATTATCTGTCCACTTTGAAGTGGCTAAAGAAAACGAATTAAGTTGTGTAACGGGAGAATAATCATGACTGCAATTAAGGTGGTAATCGGTGATCGTCTGGGTAAAGGTCAGAAAGTGGGACAGGGTGTCGAAGCTGCTGGCGGTGTTGCGGTTGTCATCCCAGGGGTTGCGGCTGATATGAAGCTGGGTGACGTAATGAAGAAAGAAGAAGCCAATCTGGGGATCTCTTTCTGCGGCAGCGGCGGCGCTGGTGCAATTACTGCTCAAACTAAGCATGGCTATAAAGCAAAATACGGTATGCGTTCGGTTGAAGAAGGCGTAACCGCAATTAACGAAGGCTACAACGTGCTGGGTTTTGGCTTTATGGATAAAGAAGAGTTAGGCCAGAGATTAGTTGAAGCGTATGCCAAAAAATACGGTTGCTAATTTATGAAAGAAAATATCACGACGACGGTAACCGTCAGTGGTAAAAGTGATACCAAGCAAAAAGCTTTTGCCGCCGCTTTAAGTAGCGTTCAGGGTGCATTACTGCGGGAGTCCAAAAAAGTATTCCTCAGAATTGAACCAGTCGATATTAAAGTCATAAAGGCAGAAGAGAAAATAACGACCGAAAAGTTTCTTTTCTTTTTCTTGCCAAGAAAGAAATATCTCTATTCTGTAACCATTGACGTTACGGTGAATATGACGACGGTCGATACCGATAAGATTGATTTTAAATTAATGCCCTAAATACTTGGCTCTGAGCCAGATATAACAGGGGTATAACCACTCCAGTGTATTATCACAATAGGAGAATATTAATTATTTAATGTTCTCCTGTACTCCATCGTTTTCAGCATGCATGCCAAAAGCAGCAGTTTGCAAGGCGAAGGGTATATAACATTATAAGGAATATGCTGATGTTTCTAATTATCCTCCTGAAGTCGATTATTATCGGCGGATTGGTTGGCGTGGGGGTTGGCGCAGGGGCTGCGCGTATGTTTCATGCACCCACGGTTCAGGGTATGGGGGCGTTCCGTACTTTAGGTGAGTTGAACTCTTGCGAGGGCGATCCGGCTTCGCATTTCTCTTTTGGCTTGGGCTTCTTCTTTAACGCCTGGGCATCTTCCGTTGCCGCCGGTGCATTCACGCAGGACGTCGATCACCGCATTATCCCTAACTGGGGTGCTGCCGTATTGCTGATGAAAAACCGCGACTTAGCCACCACCATGCATGACCCTAAAAAGATGGCGATTGCCTGCGGCATCATCGGTGTGATTGTGGTTGCCTTCCTGAACTCAACGGCTTCAGCGGTACCTGCCGCGCTGCAAATTACCGCCGTTAAAGTGTTGGTTCCTGCGGCGAATCTGCTGGTGAATACCGTGATGCCAGTAATTTTCTGGTTAGCCGCCATTGATGCAGGACGTCGCTCTGGCTTCTGGGCCACGATTTTCGGTGGTTTGGCGCAGCTTATCATGGGGAACGCCGTACCAGGTTTGGTATTGGGCATCCTAATTGGTAAAGGCGTGGAAGAGAGCGGGTGGAACAAGGTCACTAAGATCATGATGGCGGTTATCGTGCTGCTATTTGTGCTGAGCGGGTTCTTCCGTGGTTTCGACATGAAAATGCTGGAGTCCTTCCATCTTGGTGTGCCGTTCTGGTTAGACCAAATCCATAACACCCTTAGCGGCAAATAATCAGGCGGAGTGCAGATAATGGACGAGAAATTAAAGAATAACTTCTGGTACGCTGACTGGTCATTCCCGATCTTTGTTGGCTTGCTCTCTGCCGGTGTATTCGCTGGTACGCATATGTACTACCTGTACGGCATAGGTGCATTTAACGAAGTGGCGTTTGTTTCCATGCTACGTGCGGGCATTGATACCGGCTCTTACGGTGCGGTAGCGGCATTCGGAGCGAGCTTCCTGTTTGCGCGTATTATCGAAGGTTCTCTGGTGGGAATTTTGGATATTGGCGGTGCTATCCAAACCGGCGTTGGTTTGGGGGTTCCTGCACTGCTACTCGGGGCCGGTTTTGCTTATCCAGTAGAGAACTTTGGCGCTTCGCTGGCAACCGGCTTGGCCATTGGTTTAGCGATTGGCTATCTGATTATTCTGGCACGTAAATTTACCATCAATCAGAGCAACTCAACCTACGGTGCTGACGTGATGATGGGCGCGGGGAATGCTTCTGGTCGCTTCTTGGGGCCGTTGATTATTCTGTCTGCGATTACCGCGTCGATTCCTATTGGTATCGGCTCACTGATTGGCGCTCTGCTGTTCTATCTCTGGCAGAAGCCGATCACCGGTGGTGCAATTCTGGGTGCCATGATTTTTGGCTCAATTTTCCCAGTCGCGATTTAACTATTCAAATCTCCTCAATGCCCGCGCCACGGCGCGGGACATTCTTCACCTGAACTAAGAAGTAAGAAGGTGTGCGATGTACGATTTAATCATTAAACAGGGAAAATGTGCCGACGGCAGCGTGGTGGATGTTGCTGTCAAAGAGGGAAAAATTGCGGCGCTAGGCTCGCTGGAACATAACGCGACGGCGGCTAAAACACTCGATCTGCAAGGCAGATATTTCCTCAGCGCAGGCTGGATTGATTCCCATACCCATTGTTATCCCTCTTCTCCCATTTATAACGATGAGCCCGATCTGGTGGGTGTTTCCAGCGGCGTGACCTCCGTTGTTGATGCGGGAAGCACCGGCGCTGATGACATCGATGAGTTTTATCGCCTAACACGTAGCGCTAAAACCAATGTGTTTGCCTTTCTCAATATCTCCCGCATTGGCCTGCTGCGCCAAAATGAGCTGGGAGATATGAATGATATTGATGATGCGCTGGCGCATAAGGCGATTCGGGCGCATCAAGGCTTTGTGGTCGGTATTAAGGCGCGAATGAGCAGCAGCGTGGTGCAGCAAAACGGGATCCAGCCACTGGTTCGCGCTAAAGAAATTCAGGCCAATAACGGTGGTTTACCGCTGATGGTGCACATTGGTAACAATCCACCAAACCTCGATGACATTGCTGATTTACTGACTCAGGGTGACATCATTACCCACTGCTATAACGGCAAACCGAACCGCATTCTGACCCTAGAAGGGGAGTTACGCAGCGCGGTGAAGCGCGCGTTGGATCGTGGTGTTTTACTCGATGTAGGACACGGTAGCGCCAGCTTTAGTTTTGATGTGGCTGAAGTGGCTATCGCGCAGGGGATTTACCCACACACCATTAGCTCTGATATCTACTGTAAAAATCGTATTAAGGGGCCGGTTTATAGCTTGGCCTACGTAATGTCTAAATTCCTGCTGGTCGGGCTTTCGTTGCCACAAATCATCGACTGCGTCACCGCCAATGCCGCTCAGGCGCTGCGTTTGCCAAATAAAGGCCGCTTAGCCGTGGGCTGCGACGCTGACTTTACGATCTTTGATGTGGTTGAACAGGCGCAGGTTTTTGCAGACTCAGAACAACAAAGCAGGAGCGGGCAAACCCTGATCCTGCCGCTGGCCGCCATTGTGGCAGGGGGGGCCATAATTGTTCCGGAGATGGGATACCAAAGATCCCCGCA
>OATY01000137.1_pt1 | contig 27973 bp, 21 predicted proteins | sample 1476101 | NCBI WGS metagenome assembly OATY01 (sample SAMEA2579994, study PRJEB22360) | human gut metagenome
CCATCGCGTATTCCATCACTGAAAATGGCGTCAGATTACGAAATTCCATTTTTCAGGCCTCAGTTGATGAATACGTCTTTGCCTTTGATATTTGCCGGGCCGCCCGCGGTGAAGTCAAACTCCTGCCCGGAGATGGTTATTTTTCCACTGCTTTCCAGCGTGATAGAGCTTTTACCGCATATCAATTCGATTTTGTCGCCGGATTTGATCGTGGTGATATTGGCGACATCGAGCGTATAGCTTTGCTTAACACTGACCTTCTGATCTTTCACCACGGTTTCGGTATCAAACCCTGTAACTGTGGTGATCTGATCGTTATCCACACTTTTATGGCGGTCATGAACAACATGGAGTGTCTGATCGTTCTGAATGGTGATGGTTTGATCGTGGGCAACAGCAACTTTTTGATCGTGTTTCCCTTCGTTCTTACTGCCCACATTTACCGTCTGCCCCACAACCACCGTGACCATCTGGTTATTCTTCACGGTTTCGGTATGGTCGTGATCCACCGTTGTCGTTCGGTCATGCAGCACCTCTGTCACCATGTCCTTCTGGGCGTGCATATAGAGCTGTTCTTTGCTGGTCGCATCCTCAAAGCGCAGCTCATTAAAACCACTTCCTTTATAGGTCTTTGAGCGGATAGTCATCTGAGTTTTGGTGCCGGGTAGGCCACCGGGAGAGCGGTTATCCTGATGGTAGGTGCGCCCCATGATGATGGGCTGGTCAGGGTCGCCATTAAGGAAGTCCACTATCACTTCCTGGTTTATGCGCGGAATAGCAAGGTTACCGAATCCGGTACCAGCCCATGCCTGCGAGACACGTACCCAGCAGGAGCTGGTTTCATCCTTCGGGTTATACCGATCCCAGTGAAACTGCACGCGCACGCGACCATGCTCGTCACAGAAGATTTCCTCACCCGCCGGGCCGGTGACGATGGCGCTTTGTGGTCCGTCCACTTTAGGTTTTTGCAGTGGCAGTGAACGCCAGGTACGATCCGCCGGGATAGCGCTGAATTGGTTATACAGATTGGTTCCTTGTCTCTGGCTACCATGCAGTGCCTGAGGCTGCTCACCGCTTATTGTACTGCTGACTACCTGCCATTCCCGGTTCAGAGTTTCCTGCGGATGCATCTTCAGCGTGAAGAGAGTCCCCGGCCACAGTTTCGGCGAATTACTGACACCGCTGGCTAATTCAGCATTGTTGCGTAGCCCATCCATCTGATAACTGGCGAAATCCTGGCCGTGTTGTTCGTCCTTGAAACGCCCCGGATAGTCATAGATTTCATACTGAGTGAACTGGCCGTTCAGGTTCTCGCCCTGTTGGGTAAATTTGCCCTCCCAGCCGGGGGTCTTGAAGGTATAATCTTTGCTCAGCACGGATGAAGGACGCACACTCGCTATATAATAGAATACGCTGATGCATTCCTCGGTGACTCCAGTGTTGACGTTTGGATTAAAGGTAATGGCGTTTTTTATTGGTGTAAGACCTGCCACGTCATCACACAACGTCAGCTTCTGGTCCGGCCCCTCTGAAGCCAGTTTGTCATAGAAGAAAATACCTTCTTCAGCCCACAGGCGTGATAAAAATGCCAGATCGCTTTCACCATACTGCACACAGAATTCACGTGCTGGATGACTTACATTAAAGGAGGGGGTCCAGTCAGTTACACCATTTTCATCCAGCAGGGTGGCTGAGATAGTCTGGATATCCTGCTGCTGGAAGATGCGAAAGTTCTGGCGCAAACCGCTACGCCACAGGGGAGGATGGATAAGAAGATTGTACTGCATTTGCCAGCGGTTGTTCTCTTTCATCCCAAAGCTGGCTACCACTCCGGTGACATAACGCAGTGCCGTTCCCCCCTGCCAAATGGTCAGCGTGGCTTTTTTCTCCAGTAAACGCTCTGCCGTCAGACCAAATTCTTTACTGGCAACATCCACATTCAATACAAATGGGACGGAAAAACACTGTGTAAGCTGGAAATTCACTACAGCGAAAGTATCCGGTGCCTGCCCATCCACCTCCAGCGTAAAACGCAGCCCTTTTAATGACATAATGACCTCCCTGATCCTTGCGGGAAAACAGACATCCGCTGTTAGCGGCTGTGACAGTACAGTGTTACGCTTATCTTCAAACACGGAACCGCCGAAGCTTCCGGCACCCGCTATCTCCCGTAAAAGCGTAACCCCTTACTGACAACCCTCTTTTTATCGGTGCTCAATGCAAAAACAGCATCCTGCCCTTCACGGACAGGATGCTGTTGATTAACTTATGCTTCCAACGGCGCACGCCAGTCATCTGCACCGGAAGTGCCTGACTTAACGTGTTCCCACTCGATTTTGCGATAAGCCAGTTTCACGGCCAGCAATTGGGTAAATTCACGCTGAGACGGATCCTGACAGTGCGGCATATGGAGATTGATATCGACGATAGTCGAGTCAGTAAGACGGGTGGTGAAATAATGCTCCTGCTTACCTTCGATCGAAGTACGCCACCACTTAAGCTCCGTCGTTGGGAGCATTTCGCCTGAGGCGAGTGCGTTGTACAGAAGCGGAACGGCTTTATTGAGCGCCACGGTAAAGATAAACGGCTTGTGGGCACGCTGGCCAGAAGGCTGACCGGATTGTGGGTCAGTCGGTACTGTCACATTATGCTGGAACTCCTGCACCAGCATTTCATCTTCGTGGCCCTGCACGTAGATGTTGCCGACAGAATCAGCGGTGAAAGCACCAGCGGTAATATTTCCCTGAGTCTGACCTTTAATGGAAATGTAACACGGTGTAGGCATTTATAAACTCCTTGTGAATGTTATCAACAACTACTTACGATAACCTGTCGTTAATCCTCGGCAGGCAGATACAGACACGGTTCACACCGGGAACCGTTTTATATTTCTTTATCCGGTTTATGGGTAAACCGAAACGAGCAGCAATCACAAGAATCTTTTATATTGATGATGTGAATGCACTTTTGATTAAGTGAAATACATATTCAGTTTTATATTTTATTAGTTCTTTCTTATATCTGCACTGATCGATATAACTCATCCCTGAGTGAATATCCCACTCGTTATTTACTGATTTTTAATTTTGTAATTAATCAGATATTAACTAAGAAAAGTCATTCTTCATTTTTGGTTCTAATAAAAAAAGAATTAATTATAAGTTTTAATTATTAATCCACGCTTAATTCTTAAAACACAATCACTTATGAAACAAACAACAACTTAAAATTCTTTTCATTCGCACCACCGCTGGTTTGAATGTTATTATTAATTCGCTAAGAACTCATCGAAGAATACCCCTCTTTCATTCTAATAAAAAGTTCTTCTCAAATATTTTTCTGCGCGTAGAATGCAAAAACATTAAGTCGTAAAAAAGTTTTAACTGCCACTGAAACGGCATTTTCAGTATTTTTAGTGCGATTCATGCTGTATTCATGGCCTGGAAGATAACCTGACGGAGTATTCTTATGAGCAGCAAACATGATAGTGGCAGTATTGCGCCACGAGAGCGTATAAATATTAAATTTCAGCCAACAACAGGAAATAAAACAGCGGAAGTGGAATTACCACTTAACCTGCTGGTCGCGGGCAATCTGATTGGCGGTACAGATGACACACCAATGGATGAGCGCCAGCTAATTGCCATCGATCGTAATAATTTTAATGCGGTATTGGAACAGTCGGGTATTAAACGCGAGTTCACAGTTTCTTCTGCGCTCAGTGAAACACCCGATGCACGTATGGGGATCAACCTGAAAGTCAGAGCGCTGACCGATCTCTCGCCGGACAACATTGCCACCCAGGTGCCAGAAATGCGAAAAATGCTGGAGTTACGCGAAGCGCTGGTAGCACTTCGTGGCCCAATGGGCAATATCCCAGCTTTCCGTGCACAACTTCAGGCATTACTTGGTGACGAAAAGAGCCGTGAACAACTGATTGCAGAACTGGGCCTCGCTGGTCGGAATTAACTTGTAAAAGGACTTCAGTATGTCAGAGATCACCTTACCGGAAGCATCTGCTTCCACCGCAACGTTCACAGCGCCCAATCTGCTCGATGAAATTATGGCGCAGACCCGTTTTAAACCGGAGTCAGAAAGCTACGATATCGCCCGACAGGGCGTGACAGCGTTCATTACCACGCTGTTGCAGAGTAACGACGAAACGGAATCTGTCGATATCCTTGCGGTCAACGGCATGATTGCCGATATTGATGAGCGTATGGGCCGCCAGATGGATTTGATCCTTCATGCCCCAGAGTTCCAGGAACTGGAGTCGTTCCTGCGTTCACTTAAGCTGCTGGTTGATCATGCAGATCCACGAGAAAACATCAAAATTCACCTGCTACACGCCACCAAAGAAGAGCTTCTGGACGATTTCTCATTTGCCCCAGAAATCACGCAGTCCGGCTTCTATCGCCAGGTTTACGCCACGGGGTTTGGCCAGTTTGGCGGTGAGCCCGTAGCCGCCGTGATCGGTAATTACGCTTTTAACAACACAGTCGCAGATATGAAGCTGCTGAAATACATCAGCTCAGTTTCCGCAATGGCCCATGCTCCGTTCCTGTCTTCAGTTTCTCCGGAGTTTTTTGGCCTGGATTCGTTTACCGAACTCCCTGGTATCAGAGATGTTGCCGCCATTTTTGAAGGTCCAGCGTATACGAAATGGCGTTCGCTGCGTGAATCGGAAGATGCTCGTAATCTTGGTCTGACAGCTCCGCGCTTCCTGCTTCGCCACCCTTATGGACCAAATGAAAATCCGGTGAAAAGCTTTAATTATCGCGAAAATGTCAGCAAAAACCATGAGCACTATTTATGGGGGAATACAGCGTTTCTTCTGGCGGCGAACATGGCCGAAAGCTTCATGTCAACCCGCTGGTGTCCAAATATTGTTGGTCCACAAAGCGGCGGAGCTGTGAAAGATTTACCGGTGCATCTGTATGAGGCAATGGGTCAACTTCAAGCTAAAGTACCAACTGAAATTCTCATTTCCGACAGGCGGGAATATGAGTTGGCAGAGCAGGGTTTCATTACTCTCACTATGCGCAAAGGCTCTGATAATGCAGCATTTTTCTCCGCTAACTCGGTGCAGAAACCGAAAGTGTTCCCCAACACAGTGGAAGGCAAAGAAGCCGAAACTAACTACAAACTCGGTACTCAACTCCCCTACCTTTTTGTTATCAACCGACTGGCTCATTACATCAAGGTTCTGCAACGTGAGCAGCTTGGCTCATGGAAAGAAAGAGGTGATTTGGAGCGCGAACTAAATACCTGGATTCGCCAGTATGTCGCTGATCAGGAAAACCCACCTTCTGAAGTTCGCAGCCGTAAACCACTGCGTCAGGCGAAGATTGTAGTATCTGATGTGGAAGGAGAACCCGGCTGGTATCAGGTCGCACTAAGTGTCCGCCCGCACTTCAAATACATGGGAGCGTCGTTTGAACTGTCTCTCGTCGGACGGTTAGACAGGGAATAAATCCATGATAACGGAACGGGAGTCCGGAGGCAGTTTATTTGAGCGCATCGGGGAATCGGCTAAGCCTTCTTCGCGCCAGCGGACAAAGGCAATATTGCTGCATTCTGTGCGCAATAATCTGCGTAATGTCCTCAACACCCGTTCCGGTAGCTGCTACGGTTCGCCAGAACTGGGGATTGCTGATTTTAATGATGAATCTCCTGATTCTGTGAACCTACGGGAATGGATGGTTAAGTCTATAAAACATTGCATTCTGCGCTATGAGCCTCGTATTTCAGATGTGGTGGTGAGCAGCTGCGCAGAGGATAGCTATGCGCAGCTGGAGCTGCATTTTCACATTGTTGCATACCTGAATTTCAGCGACAGAAAGGATGTTCTGGAGTTTGACATTATGCTGGATAACCACCAGCACTGGTGCGTGGAGTAAACCGGATGGCTTTCGAAGAGCGTTACTATCGCGAGGAACTGGACTATCTGCGCCAACTCGGCAAGTTGCTGGCACAAGAAAAACCTTATCTTGCCCGGTTTCTGGCCGAGAAGGAGGGTGATCCTGATGTGGAGCGCCTGATGGAAGCCTTCGCCTTCCTTTCCGGTGGCCTGCGGCAAAAGCTGGAAGATGAGTTCCCAGAGTTTACGCATGGGCTAATAAATATGCTGTGGCCCAATTATCTGCGCCCTGTTCCAGCAATGGCGGTGATTGAATACCGTCCTAAAAAAGAGCTGAAAACACCTGTTCAAGTTTGCCGAGATGAACTGATAAAAGCACAGGCAGGAAGAAGTAGGCAGCTCTTTGCTCAGGGCGTATTGACGAGCGAAGATAATAAAGCGGCTCAGACGGCCTGCCATTTTACTTTAGCGCGTGATATTTGGCTGCAACCCCTATTGGTCCAGGATGTGCGAAACAATAGCACCCTGAAAGAAGGCCTTATTGAGATTGATTTTTTCACGGAAGGTAACGTTTCTCCCAGTGAACTGGATCTGAACAAACTCACCTTCTGGCTAGGCAATGATGACGACTATACCCGCCATCAGCTCTATATGTGGTTTAGTGAGCGGTTGATGGATGCGGAACTGGTGAGCGGGGAACACCACGTATCATTGCCGAATCTGTGGCTAGATGCTGCCGGATTTGAACGGGAAGATGCGCTGTTGCCGTGGCCGAAAAACGTTCATAGCGGCTATCGGGTGCTTCAGGAGTATTTCTGCTACCCAGAGAGCTTTTTCTTCTTTCATCTGCGGGATGCTACCCCGTTACCAGAGAACTTCCCAGTCAATAACTTTACGCTGCGCCTGCGTTTTAATCTGCCGCTGCCCGCAGATATCAAACTGCGTCGAGATTCACTGCGTCCGTACTGTACACCTGCAGTAAACCTGTTTGTGCATCATTCTGAACCCGTCAGACCGGATGGTAACGCACCACAGTATCCGTTGTGTGCTAGCCAGCAGCATCCGGAGTCCTGTGACATCTTTCGGATACAATCGGTTTCCAGTAAAACAAACGAATCTAAACATGGTGAAAAATTTAGGCTCTGGCCTGAATTCGAGGGATTTCAGCACCAGATTGAGTACAGCAGCCAGCGTGACGTTGTCTACTGGCATCACCGTACAAAAACGTCCCTGTTTCATCGTGGTCTGGATCACTCCATTGCTTTTGTCCACGCCGATGGCAGCCTACCAGAAGACCCTCGTCTGAAAGGTGAGGTGTTTACCGCCTCGCTGGTCTGTACCAACCGGATGCTACCTGCTTCGCTGCATACTGGCGATATCTGCGAAGCCGTTAATAAAAATCCAGCAGTGGCTTCTTTCAGTAACGTCACACGCCCGACTCGCCCACTGTATCCGGTGATGGACGGCGATATGCACTGGTCGCTGATTTCTTGTATGAACCTGAACTATCTCTCGCTGCTGGACCGGGACGTACTGATCCAGATACTTCGCACCTTTGATTTACCTGGTATTCATCATCCGCAACAGGCCCGCCTTTCCTCCCAAAAGCTGGACGCTATCGAGAGGATGGAGTCCCGTCCGGTAGACCGTCTGTTTAAAGGTGTGCCGGTGCGGGGACTGTCCACCACGCTGTGGATCAATCCAGCCCCCTTCATCTGCGAAGGCGAAATCTACCTGTTGGGGAACGTGTTGTCGTATTTCTTTGCTCTGTACGCCAGCATCAATTCATTTCACTGTCTCAGAATCATTAACACGGAAAGTCAGGAGTCCTGGGAATGGCAACACACTGGCCAGCATGCCCTGATGTAGGGGAAAACGCATTGTCCTCGGATGTGCGCGGTATAAATTTTTATGTGCTAATGGAGTCATTATACCGCCGGTATGGTGATTCGAATCATGAGCCGTCACTGCGCACCGAGCCGGAGAAGGAAGTGGCATTGTTCAAATCCGATGCCAGTATTGCTTTTCCAGGCAGCGATCTGAGCACACTTGAGCGTAACCATACTGGATTGTTTACCCTGACCACAAAGTTTCTGGGATTTTCCGGTAGCCAGTCGCCCTTACCTGGTTACTACCTAGACCGAATGGCGCGGGAGTCAGCACAAAATGAAGAAGGGCTGAAAGCATTCCTCGATCTTTTCAGCCACCGTTGGACACAGTTCGCTTATCACGCCTGGCGTAAATATCGCTATTACATCTGTTTTCGCAATGGCGGAACGGATGCCTTTTCACTGCGGATGTACTCGCTGGTCGGGCTGGGCAATACGAGCGTGCGTGACAGACTCGCCATTAACCACAGCAAAATGCTGGCCTATGCAGGAATACTGGCAACGCCGGGGCGCTCGCCGGATGTGGTATGCAATCTTGTCAGCCACTGTTTCGATTTGCCGGATGTCAGTATTGAGAGCTGGCAGTTACGTAAAGTACCCGTTGATCCCGCACAGCAAAACCGGCTGGGCGTGCGCAACCCGAAACGTAGAACCGCCGGATATGTGCCGGGGCGCTCGGTTATCGGCGTTAATTTTACCCTCGGGGCCAGAGTGCTTGACCGTAGCGGAAAATTCCTGCTGCGCTTAGGCAATCTGTCAATGGCCCGTTATCTCTCGTTTTTACCAGACGGCGAGAATCATCAGGCACTGACCTTGTTCATTTCCTTTCTGTTGCGTGATCAACTCGCCTGGGAGTTACGGCTCGACCTAGCACCGGAACAAGCAAAAGGAATGCGGCTGGGCGACCGTTCCCGCTCCTGTATCGGGCGCACAGCGTTTATTGGTCAGCCTAAAGCGCCGCCGTCCATCACCCTCCACATCAGGGATTAATTTTATGGAATCGCATATGGCTGAGGAAAAAACGCAGTCTCCCACCCTCTCACTGACATTGCAGGTGATGAATGGCAACGAACTGGAAAGTGGGCGTGCGGCAAAATGCCGCTTTACCACTGATGGCGGGGATATTGGCAACGTCCCCGAATGCCACTGGCCGGTACAAGACAGGGCGGGGGCCGTAGCCGGTCGCGCCTGCCGGGTGATTTTGCATGATGGCGCATTTTGCTTGAAGAGCCTAATGCCAGGCCTGATGATTAATCAAGCACCGGTAGCCCCAGATGCGGGGGTGGTGCGCCTGCGGCAAGGCGATGAAATCTCGCTGGGCGCGCTCACGCTGAAAGCCTTTATTCACGAAGGGAAGCTGGTCAGTTACAGCGAGCAAATGGCCGCACCAGAAACGATTGTTAGCAACCGTGACCGACTGGCGGACGCACTTCTGACAACAGATGGCCAGCCTGCATACCCGGGAATGCCCCGGATGCATCAGCTTGCAGATACCGTCGTTAACAGCTTTTCTGCCGATCCACTTCAGGCACTACAGACAGAAAGATTGACCGTAGCAGGCGATCCGCTTTCGGGGATCGTCCCTGACCGCTCTTCGTTCACCGGCAGAGATGGCGCTATCGACAAATCATTTATGGATCTGCCGTCTGTGTATCCCGACCCGCAAGAGAACCATGATGATACGACCTCCCTGGCAGATATGGCACAACTTCATCTTGCCGTTACTCCTCTTTTACGTGGGCTGGGCAGCTCACTTGCTGTACGCAACTCACAGGATGCTGATGCTTTCCTTGAAGAAGCTGGGAGGACATTACAGGCAGCAATTAAAGGACTGCTCGATCTACAACAGCGACGCAACAGCCTATCGGATAAACACCTGCGCCCGCTGGAAGATAACCCGCTGCGCCTGAACATGGATTATGCCACAGCACTCGACGTGATGTTTGCTGAGGGTAAAAGCCCGGTACATCTGGCAGCCCCCGCGGCTGTTGGTGAGAGTCTGCGTAACATCCGTCATCACGAAGATGCTAATCGCGCCGCGATTGTTGAATCATTACGTGTGTTACTCGATGCCTTCTCACCGCAGAGCCTGATGCGTCGCTTTGTGCAGTACCGCCGCAGCCATGAACTGCGTCAGCCGCTGGACGATGCAGGGGCATGGAAAATGTATAGGGATTATTACGACGAGTTAGCATCCAGCCGCCAGCAGGGGTTTGAGATGCTGTTTAACGAAGTCTATGCCCAGATCTATGACCGTGTACTGCGCGAAAAACAGCGGGAGCCGGAAGCATGACAATACGTTTTTTTCGTGTCTGCGTGGTGGCGCTGTTTTTCTGCGTACACCTGACCGGCTGCGAAACGGCGAAAAAACTCGGTCAGGTGATCGCCAATCCGGATGTTCAGGTCGGGAAGCTGGCGGAGCAACCGTCAGAGATTACGGTGACGCTGCTGACCGAGCCAGACACCAACATCAATGCAGATGGTGAAGCCGCCTCTGTGGATGTGCAACTGATTTATATGAGTGACGACTCCAAGTTACAGGCCACCGACTATGACCAGATAGCCAGCACGGCGCTACCGGATGTGCTGGGGAAAAACTATATCGATCACCAAGATTTCAGCCTGCTGCCGGACACGATTAAGACCCTGCCGCCGGTGAAGCTGGATGGGAAAACTCAGTTTATCGGCGTTGTGGCCTATTTTTCTGATGACCAGACCACCGAATGGAAACAAATTGAACCAGTGGAAAGCACCGGCCATAGCTACCGCCTGCTGGTACATGTACGGCAGAGCAGCATCGAAATGAAAAAAGAGGACAACTGACGATGGCGACCATGAAAAACAAGGTGATCTGGCAGGAGGGGCTGTTTGCCCTGCCGCAACACTTCCAGCAACAGCAGCGCAATCAGGAATACTTGCTTAACCAGCGTATGAATGCGCAGGTCGATTTTGCCTGGGGGTTCACCTCGCTGTCGATCAATACGGAGTTGCTAGCCCAAGGGAAACTCATGCTAGACAGTGCAGAGGGCTGTATGCCGGACGGCACGGTATTCAGTATTCCAGGACAAGATCAGCTGCCAGTGCCTTTTCAGCCTCTCGATCTTTCCCGTCAGGGCAGCCATGACATCTATCTGGCACTACCGGTCATTAGCGATATTACCTGCGAAATTGAGGGCCGTCAGAGCGCCGGTCAAGGGACGGAACGTTACCGTCTGGCCCGAGCTGATGTCCGCGATTTGCACTCCGATGATGGCGATGTACAGCAAATAGTGCTGGGGCAACTGGCCCCAAAAATCGTCTGCGGCGCGGACGATCTCAGTGCGATGGTGACGTTGCCGCTGTGCCGTATCCGCAGCCAGCATGCTAACGGGGCGCTGATACTGGATGACAGTTTCATCCCAACCTGTCAGGCCATACGCGTCAGCCCGGTGCTTAACGGATTTGCCGGTGACGTACAGGGGCTTATCAGTAACCGTGCCAGTGAACTGGCAAAACGAATTGGTTCGCCGGAACAGAGTGGGATCGCCGATGTGGCGGAGTTTATGATGCTGCAGATGCTTAACCGCAGCCAGATGCATTTCACTCATCGTTCGCATCTGCGCACACTGCCCCCGGAAAGCTTTTATCTGGATCTAGTTCGGCTGCTGGGTGAACTGATGACTTTTACGGAGGACAGCCGTCTGCCCTGCCCGGTGGATGTTTACAACCACCGCGATCTCACGCAGTCGTTTAAAACGGTGATCCCGGAATTGCGTCGGGCGCTTAACACCGTGCTGATGCCGCGTGCGCAAAACCTACCCCTGGCCTTCTCCGACGGATTTTATGTTGCTACGGTTAACGATCCGACGCTGTTGCAGGCTGGCACCTTCATTCTCGCGGTACGTGCGCGGATGCCGCACGGCCAGCTTATCCACCAATTTACTCAGCAGTCCAAAGTGGCGGCCACCAATAAAATTCGCGATATGGTCAGCGTACAGGTGCCCGGCGTGCCACTGACGCCGAGAACAGCCGCGCCGCGACAGTTACCTTATCACGATGGTTTTGTTTACTTTGAACTGGACAAGGGCGCAGCCGCTTGGCAGGACGTGGTGAAAGCTGGGGCGTTGGGGCTACATATTTCCGGCTCTTTTCCTGAACTGAACATACAGTTGTGGGCAATAAGAGGATGAGATCATGAGCGAACAATCCATTCTGTTTCCCGCCGGAAATAACAGTCAGGATGCCATTTCACCAGCGGAAAAAAAGGATGCGGCGTTGCATGAGCTGTCAGAGGAACATTCCGGTCGTCAGTACCGGTTGCCCCTGCGTGGTAACAGCCTAAACCCGATGGTTGATGCTGCCACACCATTGTTGGGAATGGTCATGCGCATGGAGGGAATGAACAGCCAGACCATGCCGGAGCACCTCTTCGCGCAGGTAGTAACAGATGTCCAGGCGGTGGAGCAACTTCTTCAAGAGCAGGGCTACGAGCCGGGAGTGATTGTCTCGTTTCGCTATGTGCTCTGCACTTTTATTGACGAGGCTGCTCTGGGTAATGGCTGGTCGAACAAGAACGAGTGGATTAAACAGTCACTGCTGGTCCATTTCCACAATGAAGCCTGGGGCGGTGAGAAGGTTTTTATTTTGCTAGAGCGTCTGATCCGCGAACCAAAGCGTTATCAGGATCTGCTGGAATTTGTATATCTCTGCTTTTCTCTGGGCTTTCGTGGGCGCTACAAGGTGGCCGCCATACATGATCAGGGTGAGTTTGAACAGATATATCGCCGTCTGCACCATGTTCTGCACACACTGCGCGGTGATGCCCCTTCTCCGCTACTGCATCAGGACAAAAAAACGCAAGGTGGACGCTATCAGCTCATGAGACGCCTGACCATCAAACACGTGCTCATTGGCGGCATTGCCGTTCTGGCGCTCTTTTATCTGTTCTACATGTTGCGGCTGGACAGCCAGACGCAGGATATTCTGCATCAACTGAACCGGCTACTGGCCAGGTAAGGACACAGCATATGATCCAGATTAATCTGACCTCTCTGGTTAAGCATCTTAACCAATTATCCCGGCAGGCGCTGGAAGCGGCAGCGGCGGAGTGTATGGGCCAGCAGGCGTCGGAAATTACCGTGGCACATGTATTGTTACAGATGCTGACATCGGTACGCAGTGACGTAAGGGTGATTGCGGAAAAAGCGGACATTGACACTAATGCGCTGCGTAGAGCGCTCACGGTTGAAAATTACGCGACGGTGCGGGCAACAGACAGTTACCCTGCATTTTCCCCGATGCTGGTTGAGTGGCTGAAAGAAGGCTGGCTACTGGCATCAGCTGAGATGCAGCACAGTGAACTGCGCGGCGGTATGTTGCTGTTGGCACTGTTGCACTCACCGCTGCGTTATGTGCCGCCGGTTGCCGCCCGGTTGCTGACAGCCATTAACCGCGATCAACTGCAACAGGATTTTGCGCAATGGACGCGAGAATCGGCGGAAACAGTAATGCGGAATGTGGACGGCCCATCGCCCAGCATGATAGCACCCACCGGCGACAATCTACTTAGCCGCTACGCGAAGAATATGACTGAAGATGCGCGTCAGGGGCAACTCGACCCAGTACTGTGTCGCGACCATGAAATTGACCTAATGATCGATATTCTCTGCCGCCGCCGTAAAAACAATCCGGTGGTGGTGGGGGAAGCTGGCGTCGGTAAAAGTGCCTTAATTGAAGGACTGGCGTTGCGTATTGTCGCAGGTCAAGTACCGGATAAGCTGAAAAACACCGATATTATGACCCTGGACTTAGGAGCGCTTCAGGCTGGAGCATCAGTAAAAGGCGAATTTGAAAAGCGCTTCAAGGGGCTGATGGCAGAAGTCATTTCCTCTGCTGTTCCCGTCATTTTATTTATCGATGAAGCACATACCTTAATTAGCGCGGGCAACCAGCAAGGCGGACTGGATATCTCCAACCTGCTAAAACCGGCGTTGGCTCGTGGTGAGTTGAAAACCATCGCCGCCACCACCTGGAGCGAATACAAAAAATACTTCGAAAAAGATGCCGCGCTGTCGCGCCGCTTCCAGTTAGTAAAAGTCAGCGAACCAACAGCGTCGGAAGCGACCATTATTCTGCGTGGCCTGTCGGCGGTGTATGAAAAATCACACGGTGTACTGATCGACGATGAAGCCTTACAGGCGGCAGCAACATTAAGCGAGCGCTACCTTTCTGGCCGCCAGTTGCCGGACAAAGCGATTGATGTGCTGGATACCGCCTGCGCCCGCGTGGCAATTAATCTCTCCTCTCCACCGAAACAAATCTCGGCGCTGACCACCCAGAGCCACCAGTGTAAAGCGGAGATCCACCAGCTTGAACGAGAGATCCGGATCGGGCTGCGTACCGATACCACGCGGCTGAATGAGATTCATGCACAGTATGAAACAGCGCAGCAGGCTCTGCAGACACTAGTATCTGCCTGGCGACAACAGCAGTTGCTGGTGCAAGAGATCATTGCGCTGCGCCAGCAACTGCTAGGTTCGCTCCCAAATGATGACACCGTTCCGGATATCACGGCAGAACGGGATAGCGCAGAAGCCATGCGGGCTGATGACACTGAGAACACATTGTCGGAAGAAAACACAGAAGCAGGTCAGGCAGCAGATATGATTTCTCCGGCTGAACGACTGCCGCAGTTAACCGCTGAGCTGGATGCCCTACATAACACTCAGTTATTGGTCTCTGCACACGTCGATAAAAAGCAGATTGCGGCGGTGATTGCCGAATGGACAGGCGTGCCGTTAAACCGCTTATCGCAGAATGAGATGTCAGTCATTACTGATCTGCCACGATGGCTGGGCAATACCATCAAGGGGCAGCATCTAGCAATAGCCAACCTACATAAGCATTTACTCACCGCACGCGCTGATTTGCGTCGCCCGGGAAGACCGCTAGGAGCATTCCTGCTGGCGGGTCCCAGCGGCGTAGGTAAAACTGAAACCGTGCTGCAATTAGCGGAACTGCTTTACGGCGGTCGCCAATACCTCACCACCATCAATATGTCGGAGTTTCAGGAAAAACACACGGTTTCGCGGCTGATTGGTTCGCCTCCGGGTTATGTCGGCTACGGTGAAGGCGGCGTGCTGACCGAGGCCATCCGTCAGAAACCGTACTCGGTGGTGTTGCTCGATGAGGTGGAAAAAGCCCACCCAGACGTACTCAACCTGTTTTACCAGGCCTTTGATAAGGGCGAGATGGCCGATGGCGAAGGCCGTCTAATTGACTGCAAAAATATCGTTTTTTTCCTCACCTCCAACCTCGGTTATCAGGTGATTGTCGAACACGCTGATGACCCGGAAACCATGCTGGAAGTGTTGTATCCGGTACTGGCCGACTTCTTTAAACCTGCGCTGCTGGCGCGTATGGAAGTGGTGCCGTATCTGCCGCTGTCAAAAGAAACGCTCGCCACCATTATCACAGGGAAGCTAGCCCGACTGGATAACGTGCTGCGCAGCCGCTTTGGTGCTGATGTCATTATCGAACAGGAAGTCACAGATGAAATCATGAAACGCGTCACTCGCGCCGAAAACGGGGCGAGGATGCTGGAATCGGTGATTGACGGCGACATGCTGCCGCCGCTCTCGCTGCTACTGTTGCAGAAAATGGCGACAGGCACCGGCATTGCCCGTATCCAGCTGTCAGCTGCTGACGGCGCATTTACTGCAGACGTGGAAGATATAGAAGACAGCGAGTCCATAACAGAGGATGAGACTGTTTTATGAACAGGATGCGCGTTTTCTGGCATACCGGGTGGCTGTTAGCGGGCCTGCTGGCCGGACTCTCTGCACGTGCGGCGACGGCGAATCTCTCCCCCGCTTCCGGTTCGGCGATGACGGGTGTGACGGCGATCTCTCAGGATACGCAGGCTACGTTACAGGCGATGCAGACCTGTCGTCAAGAGCCTGCGGCGCTGGAACGCCTTGACTGTTACGACCGCCTATTGCCCCCCCTAACGCCGGACGGTCTTAACGGGGCGCTGGTGAAAGCGGATTTTGTTGGTGAGTCCTGGACCCGCGCGACTGCGCAGGAAAAACACCGTCAGGGTAACACTACTGAACTGCTGGTCATGCAGACATCGGGCGAACGCCCGACAGTGATTATCACCACTCCGGCTATTGGGCATGTTCCGCCGCGTCCAGTACTGATGTTCAGTTGCATGGACAATATCACCCGAATGCAGGTGGCGCTAGCTAAGGCGCTAGACACGCACGATATCGCCGTCACCTTAAAGGCCGACAGCAGGACATTCCGCAGCCGCTGGTTTGTGCGCGAAAACGGCATCCTGCTGGAATCCAGTCGTGGGCTATCCGGTATTGATGAAATTAAACAACTGTTTGGTGCAAAAACGCTGACGGTGGATACCGGTGCGGGCAATGCCGACGAGAAACTGACCTTTAACATCGACGGGCTGGCACAGGCTATCGGGCCGCTGCGCGACGCCTGTCACTGGGCGGGAGAGTAGGAGAATGGCAATGGATTTACACGATCCGGCAGTGTGGATTTCGCATCTTCTGGAAAATCTTCCGGAAGATAAACTAGCCAGCGCCCTGAATGACGATGACGAAGAATGGGAGTATATCGACGGCGAAATCGTCAAGCTGGGTTCACTGACTCACAGTCAGCTTGATATACCGGAACTTCAACGTAGGGGGCTGGCGATTCTGGCCTCAGAGAGTAAAGACTTCCGTCTACTGACGCATCTGCTAAGAACGTTGCAACATACCGGTGATCCATTACTAGCACTGCGCCTGCTGGCATTGTTCGTCGAGCATTACTGGACGGTAGCTGCACCGCAAAATATGGCGCATAAAAAACGTTTTGCCGCGCAGGTGATGAAACGCTTTGAAGCGGGCATTAGCGGATTTGCGGAAAACGCCGGGACAGAGCAACGTGACGAGCTACCGAAAGCGCTGGGAAGACTGGCGCAGTGCTGGCTGGCACATAATGTACCAGAACTGGTGAAAGCGACGGATGACCTGCTTGCCCTTTATCAGCAAGCGTTTAATTGTGTTGCACCGTCCTCATCCCCCACTCCGGCAAACGCCGGTATTTTGCAGAATACCGATGCCACAGCTGGACGCGATGTATCGCAAAATACTCTGTCCCCTGAAATCCCGGTTCCACAAGTTACTGTCGATAGCCATGACGAGACCGCCTGGCGCGATACGCTGCAAAAAGTGGCGACCATTTTATGCGAACGCCAGCCGGACTCACCGCAAGGCTACCGGTTGCGCCGTCACGCACTGTGGCTGACCATCACCAGCACGCCACAGGTTGAAAGCGACGGTCGTACTCCACTGGCCGCTGTTTCCGCGGATATGGTGGCGGATTATCAGGCCCGTCTTACCGGTGCGAATATGGTGCTCTGGCACCAAGTAGAGAAAAGTATACTGCTGGCCCCCTACTGGCTAGACGGGCATTACCTCTCCGCACAGATCGCTCTGCGCCTTGATTACAAACAGGTTGCAGAGGCCATTCGTGATGAATTGTCCTGCTTTCTGACGCGTCTTCCGGCGCTTACCGGCCTGTTGTTCAACGACCGTACTCCCTTTATTAGCGAGCAGACAAAGCAGTGGCTGACCGTCTCATCTTCCGGCAGTCAGGTCGTATCGCCACTGCAATCTGGAGAGGAATTACAGGCTGTCAGAACCTGTCTTAAAGAACAGGGACTAGAAGCCGCGTTGCGGCATTTAGATTCACTGCCTGAAGGCGACCCACGTGACCAGTTTCACCGACAGTATTTTGGCGCACAGCTCATGGAAGAGTCCGGGATGGAAAAACTGGCACAGCAACAGTACCGAATTCTGTTCAGAACAGGCTCGCAAATAGGGCTGGCTGACTGGGAGCCATCCCTGCTTGAGCAGCTTGAACAGAAATTCACGGCAGCACAATAAAAGAGAACAGGAGTTTTTGTGAGATTACCTACACCCCGACTATTCAGTGGTCTGAAATCTGCTCTGCGACCAGCAATGCCACGGTTTAAAGTTTCTGCTTTCTGGCTGCTGGTGCTGGCATGGCTCTTTCTGCTGGTGTGGATCTGGTGGAAAGGCCCGTCATGGTCGTTGTATGACGAACAGTGGCTGAAACCATCAGTTAACCGCTGGCTTGCGACGGCAGTGTGGGGATTTATCGCCCTGGTATGGCTCACCGTTCGGATTATGAAACGCCTGCAACAGCTTGAAAAACAGCAAAAGCAGCAACGCGAGGAAGCCGTTGACCCACTCAGCGTTGAGCTGAATGCACAGCAGCGCTATCTCGACCGTTGGTTGCTGCGTCTGCAGCGCCATCTTGACAACCGTCGTTTCCTCTGGCAACTGCCCTGGTATATGGTTCTCGGTCCTGCCAGCAGTGGTAAAACGTCGCTGCTGCGCGAAGGCTTCCCGTCCGACATTATCTATAGGCCGGAAGCGGTTCGTGGGGCAGAGCAACATCTGTATATCACTCCGCATGTTGGGAAACAGGCGGTGATTTTTGATATTGATGGTTCGCTCTGTGAACAGCCGGATGCAGACGTATTACACCGCCGCCTGTGGGAACACGCCCTCGGCTGGCTAGTGGAAAAACGCGCCCGCCAGCCACTTAACGGACTCATTCTGACACTGGATTTACCCGATCTGCTGACCGCCGACAAACGTCGCCGGGAGCATCTGTTACAAACATTGCGTAGCCATTTGCAGGATGTACGCCAGCATCTGCACTGCCAGTTGCCGGTGTATGTGGTACTGACCCGAATGGATCTGATGCACGGTTTTGCAGCACTGTTTCAGTCCTTGGACAAAAAAGATCGCGATGCCATCCTCGGCGTCACCTTTACCCGCCGCGCCCATGAGAACGAGGACTGGAGAAGCGAGTTTACTGCCTTCTGGCAGTCGTGGTGCGAGCGGATGAACCAGGCCTTACCCGATCTGTTGCTGGCTCAGGGCCATATGCGAAGTTCTCTGTTCAGCTTTGTCCGTCAGATGCAGGGGAGCCGGGAGTCTCTAGTGGCGCTGATTGACGGCTTGCTGGACGGTGAAAATATGGACGTCATGCTGCGTGGTGTGTATCTGACCTCCTCGCTGCAACGTGGCCAGATAGATGACATTTTTACGCAGTCTGCCGCCCGTCAGTACCGGCTGGGCAGCAGCCCCTTGACGGCCTGGCCGCTGGTCGATACCACGCCATACTTTACCCGCAATCTTTTTCCACAGACTTTACTGGCAGAACCGAATCTGGCCGGAGAAAGCCGTACCTGGCTGATGACTAGCCGTCGTCGTCTGACGTTTTTTTCTGCCGCTGGCGGGGTGACGGCATTGTTGCTAATCACCGGCTGGCATCATTATTACAATAATAACTATGCCTCTGGGGTTCAGGTACTGAAACAGGCTGAAGCCTTTATGGCCATCAAACCACCACAGGGAATGGATGACTATGGCGACCTGCAACTGCCCTTACTCAATCCGGTACGCGACGCGACATTAGCCTATGGAAACTGGGATGACAGAAGTCGCCTGTCAGATATGGGGTTATATCAGGGGAGACATGTCGGCCCTTACGTGGAACAGACTTACCTGCAACTGCTGGAACAGAGCTACCTGCCTGCCCTATTTAACGGTCTGGTGAAAGACATGAACAACGCGCCGCCGGAAAGTGAAGAAAAACTGGCGGTACTGCGCGTCATGAGAATGCTGGAGGATAAAAGCGGACGCAACAATGAGGTGGTGAAGCAGTATATGGCGAAACGCTGGAGCGACAAATTCCACGGTAAGCAGGATATTCAGGCACAACTGATGTCGCACCTTGACTATGCGCTGAAACATACCGACTGGCACGCGGAGCGTGCTGCGGGCGATGGGGACGCCATAAGCCGCTGGACACCATATGACAGCCCGGTAATAGCAGCACAAAAAGAACTGAGCAAATTGCCCGTCTACCAGCGAGTTTATCAGAGTCTGAAGGCGCGGGCGCTGGGCGTACTCCCTGCTGCTCTTAACCTTCGTGACCAAATAGGGCCGACCTTTGACCAGGTATTCACATCCGCTGATGACAGTAAGCTCGTCGTCCCGCAATTTCTGACCCGTTATGGCTTGCAGAGCTATTTTGTGAAGCAACGTGATGAGCTGGTGGAACTGACGGCGATGGATTCGTGGGTACTGAATCTGACGCAAAGCGTAAAATACAGCGAAGCTGACCGCACAGAAATCCAGCGCCAACTGACCGAGCAATATACCAGCGACTACACTGCCACCTGGCGCGCCGGGATGGATAATCTGAATATCCGTGATTATGAATCCATCGCTCAACTGACCAGCGCGCTGGAGCAGATTATCAGTGGCGACCAGCCGCTACAGCGGGCATTGACAGCGCTGAGGGACAATACACAACCTGCGGTACTCTCTGAAAAGCTCTCTGATAAAGAGCGTGAGGAAGCGTTAGCGGAGCCAGACTACCGCCTGCTGACCCGTCTCGGACATGAGTTCGCACCGGAGAACAGCACGCTGGCGATACAGAATAACAAAGAAAACACGATACAGGCTGTGTATCAGCAGTTAACGGAACTTCACCGTTACCTGTTGGCCATCCAAAATGCGCCAGTTCCAGGAAAATCGGCGCTAAAAGCGGTGCAGCTACGGCTTGATCAGAACAGTAGCGATCCGATATTCGCCACTCGCCAGATGGCGAAAACGCTGCCTGCCCCGCTTAACCGCTGGGTGGGTAAACTTGCCGACCAAGCCTGGCATGTAGTGATGGTGGAGGCGGTTCATTACATGGAGATCGACTGGCGCGACAGCGTAGTGAAACCGTTCAACGAACAACTGGCGAACAGCTATCCGTTTAATTCCCGTGCGCAACAAGATGCGTCGCTGGATGCATTCGAACGTTTCTTTAAACCAGACGGTGTGCTGGATACCTTCTACCAACAGAACCTGAAACTATTTATCGAAAATGACCTGAGTCGCGATGGTGATGACGGCGTGATCATTCGTGAAGATATTATCCGGCAACTGGATGCTGCGCAGAAAATTCGCAACATCTTCTTCAGCAAACAAAACGGGTTGGGAACACAGTTTGCTGTGGAAACGGTATCGCTCTCCGGTAATAAGCGCCGCAGCGTGCTGAATCTTGATGGTCAGCTCATTGATTACAGCCAGGGACGCAACTATACCGCACACCTGGTCTGGCCGAACAACATGCGCGAAGGCAATGAAAGTAAACTGACGCTGGTTGGCACCAGCGGCAGTGCGCCGCGCAGTATCAGCTTCAGCGGGCCGTGGGCGCAGTTCCGGTTGTTTGGTGCCGGGCAACTGACTGATGTACAGGATGGCAACTTTATCGTGCGCTTCAATGTGGATGGCGGCGCGATGGTGTATCGGGTTCATACCGATATGGAAGATAACCCATTCAGCGGCGGACTGTTCAGTCAGTTCCGGTTACCGGATACGCTGTACTAAACAGCCGTTGCCAGAGGATGGAGGAGCAGGACGCGATCATGATCAATTTCAGCAGACAGAGGCAGGAGGGGCAAGTGCAGGATGCTTTCTGTTATTTGCCCACGATGGTTGTTTCCCGAATCTATGGAGGCAGGAATGTCTGAGTTCAATAACCAGAATCCATCAGCGGCAGATTATCTCGGTGATGTCCTACGCGGCAATGTACCCGTCAACCAGTTGATCCCACAGCATCCTTATATTCTGGATACGCTAGGGCTGGCAGAGGCCTTTGAGAAAAATACCACGCATATTATGTTACTGACTCTGGATGAGGCACAGAGCGTGATTGAGGATTTGGACAACAGTAAGCCTGTAATTCTTGCCACCACCTATGCAGGCAATATTAAGGACAGCATCGCTGGGGCCAAAAATATCTCAAAACTCGTGAGTTATACTGATGCCGGTAAACTGGTCTATCGGCTAAAGGGATTAGGTATTAAAGCCATTCAGTATCAGTATGGTGGGCAGGTTTATGTCAAAATTACTGGTTATGCGTCGTTGCGGCGTATCCTTCAGGGGACAAGATATAAAATTAACTCGCCTCAAATACTTAAGTTAGGTATTGGCAAAGCGGGTATTAATGGGGGAATTCTTGAAGGTGCCAAATTCTGCATCTGGTTTTCATTGGTGTATCGTACTGTTCAACTCATTTTTAAATCAGACCATGATGTGGCGGCCTTTATTGGTAATATTACAATGGATGTTGCCAAGATTATTGTGACGATATTTGTGACGAAGATTTTGGTTGCGGCTGGAGCAATGATATCCAGTGTTACTGTTCCTATTGCACTTGGCATAATACTGTTAGTCGTCGTAGGCTTTGCCATTACTAAAGGTCTGGATTATCTGGATCGTAAGTATCATCTGACTGATAAATTAATTTCAGCGATTAGAGAAGGTATGAAGTCGCAGGCAGAAATAGAGACATGGAATTTTGAACACACCAGTCCATTTATGTTTGGTCTGATGAACACAGGCTGGTAAGGGAATCTTATGTTCAAAAAACAAACGTTAGAAGTGAGAGTTTTTACAACGCTAAAGGAAAGAATAAAATTTAATATTGCTGGTTTGTTTGTTATTGCCATGCTCACTGGGGGACTCATTTTCTTTACGAATACTAGCGGTGTTGTCATAGTGAGTATTTTTACAGGTGCGGACACATTCTACTACGATTTTAGAGACGTCTTTATATTGCTCTTTCTTCCCGTTGCGGGGTATTTTGATATATTTGCATTGTTGCTTCTGTTTTCACCATTTACTTTCAATCTCGCTAAGTTGTGGCACAAAGCGATAAATATAGTATGGGGGTATGGTCTTATCGCCTTCTTTATCGCCATTCCGTTATCCATAGTGATTTCTGTTTATATTCTTAATGTTTATGAATCGTGTGGTCAAAAAGGTCCCTTTTCAGGTGTTCACTACGTAAAAGACCCCAAAATGTGTGAGCAGTTTGAATACCATTATGAAAAGGATAAATCTAATGATCAAAAAGAATGAATTGATAATGAAGGATATGACATTAAAAGAAAGAATAAAATTTATTCTCACATGTCTTCTCGCTATTATGATACTTACTGGGGCACTGTTTTTTTTCACCAGTACTAGCTTTGTTGTAATTAAAGATATTTTTGCAGGGACTGAGACGTTTTACTACGACTGGCGAGATGTTCTTATATTATTATTTTCCCCTATTATGGGGTATTTTGATATATTTGTATTTCTTCTTATGCTTACTCCCTTTACTCTCCAATTGGCGAGATTATGGCATAAAGCGATAAAAATTGTTTGGGGATATATCATTCTCGCATTTATTCTTACTCTTCCATTGTCTTTATATGTCTCTTTCTTTCCTCTTTCGAACTATCACTCGTGCGGCCAAAATGGACCTTTTTCAGGCGCTTACTACGTAAAAGCCCCAAAAATGTGTGAGCAGTTTAAATACCATTCTGAAAAGGATAAATCCGATGATGCTTCTACGCCTGTCATGCCGGATACGAAAATAAAATGAACATGCCAGCGTGTGCGCAAAACCACTACTGCTGCTGCAGAATCGGTCACGGGGTGCCGCGTGAAATTACAGTTGAAGAGAGCGCAATGATTTACCGGGTACATACCGATACAGAACAACCTGTTTACTGGCGGACAGTTCAGCCCGTCCCGCTTACCAGATACGTTGTACTAATGAGGCAGATATGAGCACTGACGCACTTTCACAAATCATTGCTACCGGCAGCGACCCTCGTGGCCTGCCGGAGTTCAGCGCCATTCGTGAGGAAATCAACAAAGCCAGTCATCCGTCACAGCCGGAACTGAACTGGCGGCTGGTAGAGTCACTGGCGTTGACGATTTTTAAAACCAACGGAGTGGATTTACACACGGCGACCTACTACGCACTAGCGCGTACCCGCATTCAGGGGCTTGAGGGATTCTGTGAAGGGACGGAGCTGCTAGCGGCGATGGTGGCTCACGAGTGGGATAACTTCTGGCCACAGAACGGGCAGGCAAGAACCGAAATGTTGGACTGGTTCAACACTCGTACCGGCAATATTCTGCGTCAGCAGCTTTCTTTTGCTGAGATGGACTTACCGGTGCTATACCGCACCGAGCGGGCATTGCAGCTTATTTGCTACAAACTCCAGCAAGTGGAGCTGAAGCGCCAGCCGCGTGTAGAGAATCTGCTGTATTTTGTGCAGAACACCCGTAACCGGCTTGAGCCACAACAGAAGAAGATGATAGAGCCGCAGGCGCAACCCTCTGTCAGGACTTTGGTTTATGCGCCGGAGAGCACAGTGTCCACAATGGTAGAAGGCATACCGCCGTTACCGAATTTACCGAAAATGAAGGTAGCCGTTCTCAACTTGACGGATGTAGGCACAGCGCAGAAACAAAATCAGATCCGCGTGATAAAAAGTTTCGCGGCAGGCGTTGTCGGTACGGCGATTATCGCTGCCGCGCTCTGGTGGTGGCAGGTCTATCCGATGCAGCAGCAACTAGCGCGGGTCAGAGATACGGCGCAGGGCGCCGCCACCCTCTGGCTTTCCTCGCCTGCGCCGGAAACTTATGCGCAGCAGCTGCAACAGCTTCTGGCGTCATCACTACTACAACCGCTGGATACTGGCGAACAAATGACCCGCATCGCAGACAGCCGCTGGCCGGAAAGTCAACAGCAGCAACAGGCTACAGCCGAATGGAATGAGACATTGAAAATCCGCGCACAGAGCAGCCCGCAGTTACGGGGCTGGTTGCAGACCCGTCAGGATTTACATGCTTTTGCTGACCTGGTGATGCGCCGTGAGAAAGAGGGGTTAACCTTGTCCTATATCAAGAATGTCATCTGGCAGGCGGAGCGGGGGCTGGGGCAGGAGACGCCACTTGAGTCCCTGCTGACACAGTATCAGGACGCCCGCTCTCAGGGACAGAATACCAGTGCACTGGAAAAACAGATCAACGAACGGCTGGATGGCGTATTAAGTCGCTGGCTGTTGCTGAAAAATAATACTTTGCCGGAGATGGCAAGCGAAACCAAATCTGAGAAATAACAAATGAATCAAAGGAGTTTATCATGGCAAATCTTGTTTATCTGACGCTGAACGGCGATCTTCAGGCGCTAATTTCAGCAGGCTGTTGTTCTCAGGCATCAATCGGTAATAAGGCTCAGATTGCGCATACTGATCAGATTATGATTTTGGGTATGAGCCACGGGCTGAACCGGGCACAAAACGTTAATCATCTTGCCCTAAATATCCAGAAACCGGTGGATAAATCAACACCTTTACTGAGTAAAGCAATTACCGAAAATGAATGCCTGACCTGTGATTTTGAATTCTATCGCACCAACCGTTTCGGTATTAATGAGCTGTATTATAAAGTGAAACTGATTAACGCACGCATTTCAGATATCCATCTGTCAGTACCACATTCCATCACCGACAGTGGCGGTCAGCCAGAAGAAATCGTGTCCTTCACTTATGAAAGTATCACTCAGGAACACTGTATTGCCGGGACCAGCGCGTACAGTTTGTGGGAAGATCGGCTTTTTTAAGAGAAATGATTTCCTGTAATGAGTACCGTTTCTGATTCGGTCAGAGTTACTAATATTTTCTGTAAAAATATCCAGATTTATGGCGAATATTGAACAAGTCCAACTTATGAAGGGCAAAGAAATCTCTGGCTGGCCGTACTAATATTTTTACCGATATCCTGCTAGATGATGTTGTTTATGGATAAACGACATAGTCCTTATACGCATTAACTCTGGCAGGAAATACAAACGCTATCGCTCCTGAAGATGTGATATTGCATTAATCCTGCATCCGTCAATTCGGGCTGCTCTGACTGACATATTTCTATCTAATTCGATCCCGGTAGGTATTTTATTTCGCCTGTCTATGTAAGAAAGCAAGAAATACTTAAGGATAGTGAGATATCACACGGATGCTGACTACGCTAAGCCTGATGACATCAACCATTGGCGCTGCCTTGATTTGCTGCTGAATGGGGAAAATGGTCTACTGTCTGAATAGCTACCCTTAAAAACAACACTATGAATGCTATATGGTAAGAAATGCTTCGGGTTGTTCCCGATAAACGGCGTGTATCACGAGAACATGGGGGGAGGACTGGTCGACTCCAGGCGAGTCTCAGGTGGACAGTCTGGCTGAAATACCGGCAACCGGGCAGCACCCCTCCCCCATTTACGGCGTGCTCACTGGCATGGCTTCTGACCAGAAAACAGGACTAGCCGGATGCACAGAAATTTTCGTACCACTGACTACCCCAGATTATTGGAGGCAGGCAACACTGATTACTGATAGCGATTCACCAGATCTTTAGCAATTGCCGCATACGTTTTCTGCTTAAGCTGCGTGATTTGTTGTTCTGTTGCCTCTGTAGCGCTGGTCATATTTTTCCCTAACAGTGGTGGTAGTACGCTGTATTCATAGTTTACCGGAGACCAGGTTGCCCATTCCCCCGTAGCCACATCAACCAGAGTGAAACGCACCAAATAGCGCAGTGAGGCCAAATCCGTCAGTTTTCCGTCTTTGTAGTCCGACCACACTGTTGTTCTTGTTACGGAATCATATCTGCCGGACTGCAACATGTCCTGGTAAACAATAATGGCTTTTTGATGACCTTTTGCAGCAACAAAGCGTAATGCCTGCATCCAGTTCATATTTTCACTGGCTACGGTCCCTCCGTTTTCGTCTTTATTGCACGAAATCGCTTTCTGCCTGTCTGGTATGCCGGAAAAGGTGGCAATAGTATAATATTTACTCATTTCCTGCTGCATAGCAATTTCTGGTGCGCGACTGCCGGACTGCACCAGAATGACGGAAGAATTTAGCGGCACGTGGAACATATTCCCTTCTAGCGCAGCTTGGATATCTTCTTCAGAAACCGACAGGGTGGTTTCATTTCCAAAGATATCTTTATCCGTCAGTTGCCCGGATGCGCTTTTACTTACACTACTTACTGTCCGTGCCCCCGTCTTCTTCGCATCAATAGGAGAGTGCGGCGCACAGCCCGCTAGTAGAAATAGAGATACTGCGGTACAGAAGAATATAGCCGATCTGAAATACATATTTATGCCCTTCCCTGCATTCAATGGTTATTTATTTTTGTCTAAAAACCCATGATGGATTATATACCTACAGTGGACCATGACAAATGGCGTTTTATTTTTTAAACATTCACAATGCAAATAAATTAATTGAATGCAACTAGCTAATGAATAAGGCAGATCATCATACTGAATAGCGCGAAGGAGAGAATTAATTGAACATTTACTACCACAGCCATTATTTAACTATGCCGTTCTGAATAATAATCATGAGGCGGTAAATATTATAAATTAACAACCTGAAATTAACATGATAGACAGTAATTTCTGGTGCTATGCGCTTTACAGCCATCTTTCCCTGCCCATTTATTCTCAGTCACCGGTAAGAACATGGAGAATTACAATGAATATTAATTCAGTCAGCTATTCTGATAAAAACCCACAATGATATTCTCGATAATTTATATTGTATTGATGCCAAGAATTTACTGAATAATGATTACTGGATAGTCAAAACGGAGGCGAGACATATTATCTCCCGATAGACATATTATTGATATGTAGTGGTCAAGTAATTTTGGCCACGATTTTACAGTAAGAACGATATCTGCTTTCCTTCCGACGTCAGTCCTCCTTGTAATGGTTCAATATATAACCACTGACTTGTCTGCAAGCCTCATTCTTTTCTGCGTTGGTACCCTCTGAGATGTACCAGCTTCAATAGCTGCCATTTAATCAGGTAACGGATCATCAAGCTCAGGGAATCATCAAGCAGCATATTAGGTTTTGCCGCAGGTTTTGCTTTCTGGAGCTCAGTAGAGAAGAGTTGGCGGATGATAATAACCATCATTAGCGCCTTAATAAACATTGGAACGTTGGCCGGTTTAAAAAATGATGGCCGCAATATTCTAAAATTTAATCGTTTTATCCAGCTAGTAATTGAGGATGAGTGTATCAGGATTTACTGTGGCGAGGGAATTCACACACTCATTGTCTTGCAGCTTCTATGTTACAGAGAGGGGAAACATACAGATGAAAAAAAACCGTAAGACCTTGTGGCCTTACGGTTTTTTTTACTTATAGAAACGTACGAATACGTCCAAAAAATAAGTGGCGGAACGGACGGGGCTCGAACCCGCGACCCCCTGCGTGACAGGCA
>OATY01000149.1_pt1 | contig 25470 bp, 22 predicted proteins | sample 1476101 | NCBI WGS metagenome assembly OATY01 (sample SAMEA2579994, study PRJEB22360) | human gut metagenome
GCGCCCGGCTCTCCCACACGGAAGGCCGGGCGCAATCATGCCGTTTGGTTGCAGCCCCCCGCACATCGCCTGCATAACCGTGTACAGTGGCGTGTAGTTGCAGTACATGAAGGGCACATAGGAGCATCGCACATCATGACCAACGGACGCATCAACCCCGCCAACGTGCCGGACATCGCCTTGAAAGACGGCCAGTCCATTCCGCAGGTCGGTCTCGGCGTGCTACGTATCGACGACGAGGGCGTGGTCCCTGTCGTCGAATCCGCGTTGGAAGCCGGTTACCGTCATATCGATGGTGCTGCTGGGTACAACAACGAGGCCGGCGTGGGCCGCGCGCTCGCCGCCTCTGGCTACAACATCGGCGCTAAGCGCGAGACACTGTGGGTCACCACCAAGCTGCGTGACTCCGAGCAGGGCTACGACTCCGCACTCAAGGCATTCGACAACTCCCTGAAACTCCTCCAGCTCGACTACGTGGACATGTACATGATTCACTGGCCCACGCCGTTCGACTGGCGTAGCACCGACACCTGGAAGGCCTTCGTCAAGCTGCGCGACGAGGGCCTGGCCCGCACGCTCGGCGTGTGCAACTTCATGCCCGCCGATCTGAAGCGTCTGCACGAGGAGACCGGCGCATGGCCGGCCGTCAATCAGATTGAGCTGCACCCCACGTGGCAGCAGCGCGAAGTGGTGGCGTTCTGCAAGGAGCACGGCATCGCCGTGGAGGCCTACTCGCCGATGGCGCGTGGCGCCGACCTCAACGCCGGTGACGGCACCATCGAGAAGATTGCCGCCGCCCATGAGGTCAGCCCGGCCCAGGTGATTCTGCGCTGGCACATCGAAAACGGCACCATCATCATTCCGAAGTCCGTGCACACAGCACGCCAGAAGGAAAACCTCGACCTGTTCGGCTTCGAGCTCACCGCCGAAGAACATGCAGCCATCGATGCTCTTGACGGTCCGACCCGCGCCGGTCATGACCCCCTCACCTTCACCTACGCCTGATGCCTCCGCACCGTCGTCCTTACCGTTCCAGCGCTCACTTCAGCCGCCGCTTCAACGCCTCCGGGCCGCTGGAGCGTGTGCTTATTCTCATTGTCATTGCGGCGGTCATTGGCATTACGGTCGGCCTGCTGCTGCCGCGAGTCAATCCTGATGCAGCCAAGCTCACCGGCGGATACACCGCCACCGGTTCCGCCGCTGACACGTTGAACAAGCTTACCGTGGATGACAACCAGAGCGCACATGGCTACGACCGCGATTCCTTTGCATTCCGTTCCGTCGATACCGACGGTAACGGTTGCGACGCCCGCGATGATGTACTTGCCCGCGACCTGACCGACGTCAAATACAAATACGCTGGTTCCTGTGTGGTGGTGTCCGGCACATTGGATGACCCTTATACCGGGCAAACCATCAACTTCGTGCGCGGCCGCACCACCAGCGCCAAAGTGCAGATCGACCATGTGGTAGCGCTCGAAAATGCATGGCAGTCCGGTGCCAACAAGTGGCCCGAAACCAAACGCCACGAGTTTGGCAATGACCCTTACAATCTGCTCGCCGTGGATGGCCCCGCCAACCAGGAGAAAGGCTCAGCCTCCGCTGCTTACTGGCTGCCCACCAACAGCGAATACCGCTGCGACTACGTGGCACGCCAAATTGGCGTCAAAGACAAGTACCAACTCACCGTCACATCCCAAGAAAAGGACGCCATGCTCGCCGTCCTCCACACCTGCCCCGGCCAAGCCGTGCCAGCGGATTAGGAGGAAGAGGCTATCTCGAGGGATTATCCAGTAGAGGAGCGTGCCCCTCGTCAAATGCTCGTAGCAGTCGTCGCAAGAGAAATGTGGCGAAGTAAGGTGCAGTAAACACATGTTTACTACTGCCGATATTGCCTGCAGATAATTTCACGCCAAACTGAATCTCCGGATACGAGTCAGAAGAGATCAACGTTCGCATAGATTTGGCAGTAGTAAACATGTGTTTACTGCAATTACTGCGATTCTGCACTTTCATGAGCGAGTTTCTGGTGACGTAGCATATTTCATGAGTGAGATAAACGGCGTATCCTCTGTTGACTGACTCATCATTCGCCAATTGTCCGCAAATCGTTTGTGTATTGACACCCGAAACATGCCTGCGCTATAACTGGGCGCGGTATGAAGGAAATAGGGGAAGACGATATGACAGCACCACACACGGCAGCAAGCGCCACTGCGGCAGACATTGAGCAGGAAACGTCGGAAATCGAGAAGGAACGCCGAATCGCCAGCGATGAGGCGAACAACAAGGAAAATCCTCATGGCCATGCGCTCGCTAGCATTTTGGGGCCTGCGTTCGTGGCCGCTGTGGCTTATGTGGATCCAGGCAACGTGGCCGCCAACATCACGTCCGGCGCACGCTACGGCTACCTGCTGGTATGGGTGCTGGTGCTCGCCAACGCCATGAGCGTGCTCATCCAATACCAGTCGGCCAAGCTCGGCATTGTGACTAACAAGTCCCTGCCTGAACTGTTGGGCGAACGTATGAGCGACGCCGGCCGGTTCATGTTCTTCATGCAGGCCGAGGTCATCGCCATCGCCACCGATTTGGCGGAGGTGATTGGCGGCGCCATCGCGCTGAATCTGCTTTTCGGTCTGCCGATGTTCCTCGGCGGCCTGGTCATCGGTGCGGTCTCCACTGTGATGTTGTGGTTCCAAGGCGGCAAATCGCAAACCACATTCGAGCGTATCATCATCGTAATGCTGCTGGTTATCACGTTCGGCTTTATCGCGGGTCTGTTCGTGGCCCCGCCGAATCCCGTCGAAGTGGCCAAGGGGCTGATTCCGCGCTTTAAGGGTACGGATTCGGTGTTGATGGCCGCTTCGATTCTGGGTGCTACGGTGATGCCGCATGCCATCTACCTGCACTCCACGCTGGTGAACGACCATTACGCGGGCGGCGAGAAGCCATCGGTCGAGCGTCAGCTCAAAGGCTCGAAGATTGATGTGGCTTGGGCGTTGTTGCTGGCCGGCACGGTGAATCTGGCCATGCTGGTGCTTGCCGCCAACTCCCTGCATGGCATGTCAGGCACGGATTCCATCGATGGCGCTCAGCGGGCGATCACGCAGGTGCTCGGCCCGGTGATTGGCATGATTTTCTCCATCGGCCTGCTGGCTTCGTCGTTAAGCTCCACGTCGGTCGGCACCTATGCCGGCTCGGAGATCATGCACGGCCTGTTGCACGTCAACGCTCCGATGTGGGCCTGCCGTGTGGTCACGCTGGTGCCGGCTCTGATTGTGTTGTGGTTCGCCAAGGACCCTACGGAGGCACTGGTGATTGGTCAGGTGGTGCTTTCCATCGGAATTCCGTTTGCCGTGATCCCGCTCATGCGCTATACGCACAGCAAGGAACTCATGGGCAAATGGGCTGATGGCACGATCAAGCACATCATCTTCCTGATTGTGGTGGCGCTGATTGTGACCCTCAACGTGCTGCTCATCGTCCTGACATTGATGGGACGGGCGTAAGAAGCTGATGAGCTGGCTCCCGCCAGCGGGAGCCAGCAGCTTACCGAGCCATACGCCGTGCGCGGCGTTCGCGCAGCGCACGCAAGGAAATAATGTCACGCGTACGTCCGGCACCGTCGCCCTTGACGCCGAAAAGCACCATAAGCACCATCGCGAAGCACAGCAGTGCAGAGAAGCGCAGCGCCCACTGGATGCCGAAGATGGAAGCCGCAACGGCCGAGGCTCCCGCTTGATGCCTCCATGCGGCAAACGTCTCCATAAGAATCACCAACACAGGTGCACCCACGGCACCTGCGATCTGCCGCGCGGTGTTCGTGACCGACGATCCTGCAGACACCTCATCCGGTCCGTTCAAGCAGTTCAGCGACCATGTGGTAATCGGCATAAGCAGGAATCCCATGCCGATCTGACGCGTGAACTGGCAAATCGACACCCACCAAATCCATGTATCCATAGACACCAAAGACATGCCGAGCGTACCGACGGTCAGCACAATCGAGCCGCACAGCGCCACTGGTCGCGCGCCAAAACGGTCCATCGCCCGCCCGCCGAAGAACTGGGAAACGCACTGGCCGAGGGCACCCGGCAGCATAATCAGGCCGCTCATGGTGGCCGAATAGCCACGGTCGGTCTGGATATACAGCGGCATGATGACCAGAATCGAGCTGAACGCAAAGAACGCCAGAGATGCCGTGATGGTGCCGACGGTAAAGGACCGATTCTTCAGCACTTCAAGATCCAGCAGCGGAGGCTGGGGGAGTGCGGTCGGCTCCGCTCCCGACTGCGCCGCCTTGGCTTCGCGATACCGCCGACCGTGACGCAGGTTGCGCATCACAAACCACACGATGCCGACCAGTCCCACAACCATCGGTCCCCACGTGACCGGAGCGGCGAATCCATAGGTCTCCGAATTGGTGAAGCCGAACATCAGCCCGCCAAAACCGATTACGGACAGGCTTACCGAGAAGAAATCCGCGCGGGCCGACGGGTCATGCGAGCCGAAATTATGTAGTCCGAACATGGCCGCCACGAGCGAGATTACGCCGATCACGGTCATAGTCAGAAAGATGGAACGCCAGCCGTTCGCATCGGTTTGCCAGCCGCCCAGCGTGGGGCCGATGGCCGGCGCCACACTCATGGCCATGCCCACCGTGCCCATCGCGAATCCGCGGCGAGACAGGGGATAAATGGAAAACACGGTGATTTGCAGCACCGGCCACATCACGCCCGTGCCCGCGGCCTCAAGCACGCGCCCGAGCAGCACCCAGATGAAGCTCGGCCCGACCCAGGCCATCAGCGATCCGACCGTGAACACCGCCATTGAGCAAATCACGATCTGGCGGGTGGAGAAGCGCCGGGTCAGAAACGCGGTCAACGGCACCATCACGCCCATGACCAGCTGGAACACGGAGGTGAGCCACTGCCCGGTGGTTACGGAGATGTGGAATTCGGAAACGATGATCGGCAGCGCCGAGCTCAGTTGCAGCTGCGTGAAATTACCGACAAAGGTAATAAAGGTCAGGATTGCGATGGAAATAAATGCCGCGCGGCTCAGTTTACCGTCCACGTATGATTCCTCACGGCTCAGTACCCGCTGCAATTCGCCGCGACGATTCTTGATTCCCTGAGCTCCAGTCACGCACTACCCCACTTCTGTTGCCCGGCCTGTTGCCTTGGCGGTGTCGGTGGCGCATCTGTTCAGTGATATATGCGCCTCGCATATCAATGCGTATTCGATGTATTCGGCGACCGTCGTCTTCGCGTGCTTGGCCGAGCAGCCTCTCAAAGCACCCCAATACGCTATACCCAGGGGTGGTCCAGTCGGTTCGGAATATGTGCAGAAGCGGGGGGGCGAACACGCTTTGTGCACAAGACCGGGGCATAATAGGCGGTTGGTTATTGCAAGAGGTTACAAGTCAATAAAATCAGTTTGGGAGTTAGTATGAGCGTTCATAGGGCAAGTCACGCAACAAGTATTCCACGCAGAAGGCACCGCATCTGGCCGTGGGTGGTGTTGATTCTGGCGCTACTTGTGGTGCTGCTAGGCGTGAGCGGATTCTTCGGTTTGAAGCTGTATTCCGAAGCCAAGCAGGTAAAGGTGCATGAGGAACAGGCGATGCAGCTGCTGGACGGTGTGACCGACCTCGGTAACCTCGACAACCTCGATACGGTGAGGCAGCAGATCAGCCAGGCAAAGACCGAGACCGCGGCTGCGAACGAGATTGCGCACGGCACGCTGTGGAACATCGCTTCGAAGGCGCCGGTGTACGGCGACGACATCACCACTGTGCAGGGTATGACTTCGGTGGTGGATTCGCTGGTCAGTGATTCGGTGCCGCAGTTTATGAACGTGCTTTCCACGCTGAAGAGCGCACAGCTCAGCTCAGGCGACGGTCAGCTGAATCTGCAGCCGATTCTGGAAGCCCAGAAGAATATTGCCACCGCGAACCAGTCACTGCAGCAGCAGGTGCAGAAGTATCAGCAGCTGCCGAAGGCCCATATCGGCATGGTGAAGAACGCCTATGCCACCGGCAATACGCAGCTGACCAAGATGGCGGACAAAGTCAATCAGCTGTCCGGCACGTTCCAGATTCTACCGGACTTCCTTGGCTCCGATCAGCCGCGCACGTATGCGTTGATGGCTATGACCACTTCGGAGGAGCGTTCGTCCGGCGGTCTGATCGGTTCCGTAGGTGTGGTAACTACTGATAACGGCAAAATCAATATTGGCGATTTCCGTTCGGATGGTGAATATATTCCATATGGTGCTGGTGATCCTACGGAAGACGAGCAGCGCATCTTCCGGCAGTGGGGACCATTGAACATGTCGTTCGATGTGCGAGATTTGGCCGTTTACCCTGATACTTCACGCAGTGCCGAAGGTATGCGCGCGATTTGGCAGCGCACGCCGTGGGGGAGCAATACTCAGCTGGACGGCGTTCTCATGGTTGATCCTGTATTTTTGCAGGAACTTACGAAAATCAGTGGTAATGTCACTATTCCTGATGGAACGGTGCTTACGGGAGATAACACTGCTGAGTTTTTGTTGAACAAGGTGTATGTCGATTACCCAGTCTCCATGCAGGACGCCCTATTTGCTCAAGTCGCAGAACAAGCAGTCGGTAGTATGTTCAGCAATGTTGATTTGGCTAAACTCACCAAGGTCGCACAGCTTATGGGTAGCATGGCCGAAGGCCGTCACTTCTCCATGTACGCATTCGACGAAACTGCTGAAAAGACCATTAGTGATGCAGGCTTTACTGCACAGACTCCGAGCAGTGAAGAGCATCCGCAGGTGGGAGTGTATGTGACTGAGCAGAATCCGTCAAAGATGGGATGGTATATTCATCGCACCTCGAAGGTGACTCGTTCCACCTGTGATAATGATGGTTCCCAGACCTATCATGTGGAATACACGATGACGAATACACTGGAGAGCAGTCAGATTGGTGCTCTAACGAGCTATATTCTTGGATCCGGCGGACAAGGAGTAGAAAAAACTTTGATTTATGCGCCTGCCGGGGGCTCCATCTCAAATCTTAAGACCAGTGGTGGTTCAGTGACGGAGAGCCGTCAAGAAACATTGAATGGTAAAACCGTGTATGCGAGCAATGCCACGATAGCTCCTGGAGAGTCCGTCACCTATTCCTTCGACGTGACCACGTCCACCAAGGCTGTCTCCGACCTCACCATCGACCAAACTCCAATGGGCTGGATTGATTCCGGCGTCACCACCGACACCGCTGCCTGCTCCATCAACAAGCAGTAAAAGTTCCCTCTGACGAGGACTGTCAGTCACAGGCTCTGAGGGAGAGACAAAAGAAGGGCGTCAGCAAGAAGCTGACGCCCTCTCAACATTTCAACATTCCCAAAGAAAACTAGTACGATCCAGTCCCCTTAAACACTGCCACCACAGTCTTCAACAGAATCACGATGTCCCCCGTAATAGACCAGTCCTGAATATACGACACATCCGCATACTCCGACTGTTCCTGAGTCAAATCGCTGCGTCCGGAAATCTGCCACGGTCCAGTAATACCAGGCTTAACCAGCAGTCTCGTGGAATACAGCATGTCATATCGCGCGACTTCTTCAGGCAGCGGCGGGCGAGGCCCAACCAAGCTCATATCGCCCTTGAACACGTTAAAGAACTGCGGGAACTCATCCAGCGATGTTTTACGAATAAAGTGACCGATCTTAGTCACGCGTGGATCGTCCTTGAGCTTGAAGATAAAACGATCCTCAATGCCGCGTTCCTTAGCCAGTTTCGCCTTGATCTCGTCGGCATCAGTGCGCATGGAACGGAACTTGTACATGGTAAACGGCTTGCCGTAAATGCCGATGCGCGTCTGCGAATAGAACACAGGGCCGCCGTCTTCCCGCTTGACCTTGTATGCCACCCATAGCATGATGGGCGAGCTCAAGATAATGGCGATACCGGAAAGCACGATATCGCACACACGCTTGAGGATGCGGGTAACGGTTGAGTACTGCGTCAGTCGTGCAGTGACTACTGGCATCGTCGGATCGTTGCGGAAATGCAGGTCAGCGCCGCTCAAATCAGCCACAGAGGTAGTGAGGGCCAATTCAATGCCCATGGATTCCACGGCCAGGGACAATGTACGCATGGTCTCAGAATCACGGGTAAGTACATCAGCTACCAATACGGTACGTGCCTTCATACGCTTCGCGGTTTGCGGCAAATGCGAGTTGAGTGGCAACACCTTCAGTCGTGCCTCAGCATCGTTGGCAGGAGTGAAGGGCACCGACACCAAATGCTGCGCCGAATCCGGGTCATCCTCGTTCTTGACTGAAGCCACTGGGCACACCGCAATTGGCGCGTAGCCGAGGCCACGGCACTGGCGCAATTGTTCGACCGTCCGGTGGATACCTTCCGGAGACCCAATAACCACAGTTGGGTAGTTGAATTCGCCATTCATGCGGTTGCGGTGCAGCGCGCGGCGCATAATCCAACGCTCGATAATAACCAATACCAGTGAAACCAGCGGAATGAACACATTCAACGACCGGGGAAGATTGAGGTGGAACAGGTACCCCAACGTGCACAGCATAATGAAATCGATGAACGCAGCGTTCAACAGCTTGGCGTACAGGGCATAGCCCTCACCCATGGTGTGCCGTTCATAGGAGCGTGCGGAATACAGACTGATGAGCCACGATACGCAGGTCAACAGCAGGAAGCTAAAAACGCCGTATTCGCCGGGGCCAATGCTCTGCACATAGGTATAAGCGAAAGGTCGGAGCAGGAACACGATGTACGTGGCCACAATGGTCATCAGCAGATCAAGCACGACCAAGGTCGTGTTATAGAGATATCGCCACTTCGGCACAGAATGGCCCATCAATGGACGTATGTTCGTGGTGTCGTTATGTGTGGAGCTGCCGTCCGGTGTAGAGGAGAAGTAGGTGCCGTCAAAGAATGTCGGCGCAATGTCACATTCGGCAACGGGGGAGAACGAAGCCAAGGCCCGGCTCCCGCTCGCCCGTACTTTGGGCATTGCCATGGTCGCGGTGCTTGTTGCCTGCGACTCTGCTGCTGTGCCTCTCTCCTTCGGCATGATACTGAATTCTTCCTCCATCGTTCCCCAAAAACCACAAGGAACATTCATTCCTTTCTCTTACTCTCGCCCACCCTAGCACGAATGCCACCCCCCCCTATAGCAAAATCCGCCCAAAAAGTGAATCCCTTGTAATATCCATGTGAAGATGAAGTGGTGGTGGGCGGACGCGGATTGGCCGCAGTCCGACGTATCGGACTAGAATGGGACGCTAGTGGTTTGTACGCAGGCCCGCAAGGTAGCGTTGTAAGTATGAAGAAGGACTGAGCCCATGCACATTATGTTCGTCTGCACCGGCAATATTTGTCGTTCTCCTATGGGTGAGCTATTGCTCACTCGCTACCTCTCTGGCACCACGGTGCAGGTTTCCAGCGCGGGTACGCATGGTTTGCCCATGCACCAGATTGACCCCAACAGCGCCCTGCTCATGGAGAGCGTGGGCATCGAACCGAGTGGGTTCCGTTCTCGACGCCTGACGCAGCCGATGGCCAAGTCAGCTGATCTGATCCTGTGCTTTGAAAAGGATCAGCGTAAAGACATCGTCACGTTGGCTCCCACTGCTGTGAAATACACGTTCCTATTGGGTGACTTCGCAAACATGTGCGAGTACTGCGCGCGCAATGGACTGGTCAAGGGCTTGACCATTCAGGAACGCTTGCAGTCAGTGATCAACTCCTCGTCCATTATTCGGCCTATGCTCCCTGAGCCTGAGGATATTGAAGATCCGCACGGCAAGGAATACGCAAAGTTCCGTACCGCAGCAGAGCAGACGAACAAAGCGCTGCGCACCATCCTGACCAGCATGCGCAAGCACTACCGCGTTGAGGAAGCTCCGGTGCGCCCTCAAATCACGCGGCAGTATGCTTACACGGTCTGACATCAAGCTGACGTAAGACGTAAGTATTCACGTCATTCTCACGCCGGTTTCATCTCCCGATACGATTTGTCCGTTACAGTGGCATGCTGTTGGGTGATGACAGTGGGAGTAATGAGTGACTGATTCTAATATTGCCGGCATCGCCGAGGCGGATTTCGGGAAAGCCGGCGTCTCGTTTGATAATGATCGACCGATATTGGTCGATTCCTCAGATTTTTTGTTCTATGCGGCGCTCGCCATGCTGCCGATTGACGGCACAGTAGCAGGCCCATACATGCCGTTTTGGACGCCGCTTTCTCCGTGGTTGTTTATGGCATATGCGGTAGCGAACTGGCGTTTGCTGCCGCAGGTTTGGCACCGTTTCCGCGCATTCTTCCTGTTTCCGGTGCTGTTAATCGCGCTGTCTGCAGTGGATTGGTGTCTGGTAGCATTCCATCGGCTTCCGGCGCTGGTGTCGCTGGCCGGCGTGGCTGGGGCTCTCGCCTGCCTGTGTGCGTTGGACATGGCATTACGTATCAAGCGCTTGTCTTGGCGGCGCATGTTGGATCTGCTGATTCTCGTATATTGGTTCGCCTTCGCAGTCGGCGTGGTGCAGCGGTTGTCAATCATGTTTGATTGGACTTCCGTAAAGAACTTCTTCATTCATCTGATGAGCCGCCAGTACATCAGCAGCACTTCGCATTGGGGCGGTGGCCGCCCGCAGTTTCTGTTCGCAGAACCGAGCTATATAGGTATGCACCTGTTCGGTGTGCTGCTGCCGCTGATCTGGCTGGTGCGTGGTCGTGACCACAAGCGTGCAAACCAACTGCGCGTCCTTATCATGGTATTCGCTGCAGGCTCGGTGCTCATGGGTGCAGGCGTGCGCATCATTCTTGACTCGATTATCGCGTTGGTGTTTGTGATTATCGAGATGAACAGTTGGCACACGTGGCGCGGCCGACTTGTGGCGTTCGGGGAACTGGTGGTCACGGTCGGTCTCGGCGCATGCAGCGTGGCAGTGAACCATCGGTTGAGCTCCATAGCCGAGCTTGGCTTTGACGGTGACGGTTCGTTCTATGCCCGTTTATGGCAGTCACTGGGACCAGGTGCGGGTGCATTGAAGCATCCAAAGCAGTTGTTGCTCGGCTATGGCGCAGGCAATCTATCCGATGCCACCCATCAGGGTGCCGATGCCGCAGTGCGGTCTCTGGAACGTCTGGGCCTGAACGCTTCGGCACCGAAGGGCTGGTACGCACAAGTGACACCAGCAAACATGTTCACGATGAGCGCCTACACCAGCTTTTTCGTGGAGTTCGGCCTGATTGCTTCTGTAATTCTCGTGGTACTAGTGCTGTGGTGGATTAGCCATAACCATGCCTGGAACAAGACCACTGTCTGCTGGCTGCTGTTGACCATATACCTGTATGTGCAGTTCGAAGGATATGCCTTTTATGCCCTTCCACTACTCCTATGGGCAGTGGCTGCCGTGCCAAGGCTTAAATCAAAATGAGAATTCTGATGACTCATATATTTGGAGTATTCCGATCATGGTGATTGTGCATTGGCTTATTTCGGCGGTTTACTCGAAGTTATTCTTGCTCGTGTGAAGAATAGCCTTATTCCCGGATTCAATTTGTAAGTGCGACGCTCGTCTTTGGGTGGCTTGTCTTCGGCATTAGCTTGCCGAGTTCGCGGTACCAAACCTCGTTGGGCGTTTCCCAGTCCAGGACCTTCATGGGGTGTCGTTGATCTCCTGGACGATGGCCTGCAGGGCCTCGTCCACGAGCAGGTGGCAGGAGGACTCCGTGCCGTTGTCCCAGGTGCGGTCGATGCGCGCGGGCGCGGGGATGTCCTTGTGGATGTCGTATTCGGCGCGCGCCGTGGCCGGCGCGCCCTTGTCGGGGATGAACCGGGCGAACAGCCTGCGGCTCTTGCGTTCGACCTGCGTGTCGATGCACCGCTTGGACGGGGACGCGCCGACCACGGTGTCGGATTCGAAGTGGCCGAACTCATGGCGCGAGTCTACCTTCTTCGGCCGGTCCGTGATCGGCACGCGCATCGGGATGCGCGGTCCCCTCGCCCTCCTGCCCTTCGAACGCGTGCGGTGCCGCTTGCCGCGAGGCAGGTACCGCCTGAGGTCCAACGCCCTCTGCGGTTTCGCGTGGATCCACCGGTGGAGGCATTCGTGGCTTATCCGCATGCGCGGGTCGTCGGGCCATTCGACCTTCAGCCGCCCCTCGATCCTTTCCGGCGTCCACCCCTTCCTGAGCGCGTCCATCACCCATGCGAGCAACGGGGAGTAGGACATGCGCATGGGCCTGCGGGATTCGCGCGCACGCGTCTCGGCCTTCCTCTGCGCGGTCATGGCCGAGTAGAACGGGCGGGACGTCCACGCGCCCGCCTTCAGCCGTTTCGGCCGGTAGGGGCGGTAGGACCCGTTCTCGTCGGACGCGACCCACAGGCCGCGTCCCGGCTCGCGGCTGACCGTGGACTTGTCGCGGCCGATCCTCAATGCGATCTGGCACACGCCGAGCCCCTCGCGGTTCCTCAACTCGTCGATCCGGACCTGCTCCTCGCCCGACAGGTGGGAATACACTTTCGTCATGGGCGCAACACCTTCTCCAGTTAGAACCTGAACCCTTCCAACCATAGAGCGGGTGTTGCGCTTCTATCTAGAACCCGGGATCCCCCGGAAAATAGAAGATAAGTAGTACACTACTACTAAGTTTAGTCGAGATGGAGGGCGTGCGGAGCTGTGAGCCGGAGCAACTATGGATTGGCGGATCAGTGCGGTTATGTTTGGTTAACTGCAATTAGGTACCGTTATGTCTGAACTGATTCGTGTAGCACAAGTTGTCGGCAGAATGATGGGCGGCGGCGTGGAAGCCACCGTCATGAATCATTATCGTCATATCGACCGTAGCCGTATCCAGTTTGATTTCATCGTACAGAATGACTCCACGGTGGTTCCTGAGGATGAGATCAAAGCACTCGGTGGCCGAGTATTCACGATACCTTCCTATAAGCATCTGTCTGCATACATAAATGCATGCGAGCAGTTGTTTTGCGATCTCAAGCCGACGATTGTACATTCGCATATGAATGCATTGAGTGTATTCCCGTTAGGTGCCGCTAAGAGAGCGGGCGTACCGGTACGTATTGCGCACAGTCACTCGACCAGTAATCCGCGTGAGTACACGAAGACCGCAGTGAAGATGGCTTTGCGTCCGTTTGCGAAGGTATATCCCACACATTATGCAGCTTGCTCGCATTACACGGCTCAGTGGCTATTCGGCGAAAAGCTTGATGCCGCCGGCAAGGTCAGGATTATTCGTAACGCTATTGAGCCCGAGATATTCCGTTTCAATCCTATGGTGCGAGCCGCTAAACGTGCCGAGTTGGGTGTTGCTGACAATCAACTGCTCATCGGTCAAGTGGGGCGTATGTGCTTCCAGAAGAACCAATTGTTCACGCTTGATGTGTTCAAACAGGTACTCGAGTGTCATCCAAATGCTGTCCTTGCTCTCGCGGGCGATGGCGACATGATGAAGCAAGTGCAGGCACGGATTCATGAACTTGGACTCGAACGTTCGGTACGCATGCTGGGTGTACGTAACGATATTAGTAGCTTGTATCAAGCGCTCGATGTGCTTGCTTTCCCCTCCACCTATGAAGGGCTGGGTATGGTCTCTATAGAAGCACAAGCGTCAGGATTACCGGTGATCGCATCCAATTATGTTCCGAGGGAGGCGAGCATTATCCCTGGTCTCGTTAAATTCTTTCCATTGGATAAAACCGATGCATGGGCAGTTGAACTTGCAGAAATGTCACCCGTAGCCAAACGAAGTGATGAAAAAAACGCCATATGCCATGCCGGGTACGATATCAAAGACAGCGCACAACAACTTGGTGAATGGTATACTCAACTCGTCGATAGTAGTGTGAGACATTCTTGACATAAAATAGGGGACACTTGAATTTGAGAATATTAATGGTGACCAGAGGACTGCAACATTCCAATGGTGTAGCAAGCTATGTTATGAATTATTACAGGGCGTTGCATGGTCCTGAAATGCGATTCGATTTCTTGGTGATAGATGATGTTGGTTCACCGTATTATAAGGAAATTGCGGGTAATGGGGATAACGTGTTCCTGCTTCCTTCATATATCAAACATCCATTAAAATTTTTCTCACTTATTTTCGATATATTTAAGAAGAGTCATTATGATGTCGTTCATTGCAATGTCGTTAATAGCGGAGTTCCGGTGCTTGCTGCAGCAGCTGCATTCAATGTTCCCATTCGTATATTGCATAGTCATGCTGCACAGAATGGTGATGTTTGGTGGAAGCAATTAAGGAATAAGCCATTTTCTGCGTTGGCTCTGCATTTTGCGAACAAATATATCGCATGTTCGCATAAAGCCGGTGATGGCCTATTTGGGAAGAGAAAATACAGGATTATACCTAATGCAATAAACATATCCCGTTTTCGTTATTCGGAGGTTGCGCGGAACAAAATTCGAGGGATCGAAAATTGTGGAGATAAAATTGTTGTGATGACGGTTGGTAGGATCACAACCCAGAAGAATCCCTACTTTATTGTCGATATCATTCGCGAACTTGCCAACAGTAAAGTTGACTTCCGTTTCTGGTGGTTCGGGGATGATGAACTGAATGGCGATGTACAACGATATGCCGAAAAACAGGGCGTCAGCCAATATATTTCGTTCAAGGGATCAGTTGGAAACGTGAATGAATACTATTCCGCGGCCGATGTCTTTGTTCTTCCGTCATTATATGAGGGTTTGCCGGTATCTGGAGTGGAAGCGCAGACGGCAGGATTGCCTGTGTTGTTTTCGGATCAAATTACTCGTGAGACATCAATGAGTGTTTTAACAGATTTTCTTCCAATAGACGATGCGAACCTGTGGGCGGAAAAGATTCTTCTGGATAGGCATTATGATCGGTCAAACTATATTAGATCGGTCGTTTCAGATAGTTTCGATATACGTTGTTGTTCAAAACAGATGATTAAAGAGTATTCGATATCAATGTAGGTTTTATAATGATCCGAAATAGATATACATTCTTTGATATAATATTGTGTATTTCTTTTTTATTGAATTCCGTTTCGGTATATTCAAAAAGCAACTATTCACATAGACTAAACTATGCATCGCTATTCATAGCTGCTATGTGTTTACTGTTTGTGCTTCTTTCTAACATGAGCAAGGAGGTGTGGTCAAAAGCAATTTACATTGGTTTCATATGTATTGTTGTAGGGTGTTTACCGTTCTTTGTTTTGTATTTCGTGCAGCAGTCAGATATTTCTAAGCAAATTTTTCGTTTCGTATTGATTGTGCCGATCTGCTCTATGTATCTTTTTCTGCGATCGTTATATGGGATTAAAGTAGTCTTGAGGAATTTCGTAAATGCCTATATCATTTTGGTAATACCTGGCTTTATAATTTGGATATTGTATTCACTGGGTGTTGTATCGTCTAATATGTCATTAGACGTTTCTTGGGGTAGTTACACTACTGTAAATGGGGTTTATGGAATAGAGTGGTTCACTCAATATAGTGATATTAATCTCAGCATCGGAAAACTCTGGAAGTTCACATCTGTTTTTATCGAAGCGCCGGCCTTTGCAGCTTTTGCCGTATTGTTCGGATGTATTTCGATTTATCTCGCAGATTCTTCGTTGGTTGCTGTCTTAATAATAGTGATTAGTGGATTGTGCTCCTTTACGACAACCGCATATCTTGGTTTTGGATTATTGTTATTGCCCTTACTATATAAAGCTTTTTATAATAGCAAAACAAGAATATTGAAATTTTTATTCCTTGCGATTGGTGTATTATGCATTTTAGGGAGTTCGTTAGTTTTTGTTAAAATAATGTCAAATAAGATTGCGACTTTTTCCGGAGGAATTCATCTTCTTGACTTTCTTTCCGGTTTAAAGGCGTTTATTGATAATCCGATATTTGGTCATGGCGTTAATGATTATCGGGCATCTTGGCTTCAATTTGCTTCCGATCATCAAAGTGGTGTATCACAAACTAGTACCTTGATGTCAGTGCTATCCCAGGGAGGCTTACTATATCTTTTTCCATTTATATATCCGCTTTTTAATATGTATAAATCGGAAATGAAAATTTATAAGCCATTTGTTATATGTTTTTTAATACTGTTTTCAATTTGTATTGCTTTTGAGGATAGTTTTATTACGTATCTTCTTATATCATTCGGGTATATTGACATGACAAATAGATCTGGCGGTAAGTGTTCTCTACGGGAAAGGATATGAGATTGTCTTCTGTTGGCATCGTCACTTATCATGCTGCGTATAACTTTGGTTCCGTACTGCAGGCTCTAGGCACTCAGATTGCCTTTGAAAAGCATGGTTGTTCGGCATCCATTATTAACTATCGTCCTTCTGGTCAGCGAGCTTTTTATGAGACGCTATATCGTACGAATCATTCATTAAAAACGTTGATTAACGATCTATCCCTGATCTCAGTGAAATCGGATCGTCTTCTTCGTGCTGAACGATTTGAGCGTTTCATCAATCAGCAGCTCAATCTCACGGAATGTGTTGAAAAGGCTTCGGATTTGGGAAAATTCGCTGATTCTTTCGATATATACGTGAGCGGTAGTGATCAAATTCTGAATATTCATTCTAATGAATATTCGGGAAGCGACTGGGATGCCATGAAGCCTTACTTATTAGATTTCACAAATCGTCGCAAGGTAAGTTATGCTTCATCTCCTGCGAATATGACACGGGATGAGATCAAACACATTGTTCCCGACCTTCAAAAGTTCACGATGCTGTCTGCACGTGAACAAGATGCCGCCGAAATGATTGGCCAACTCGTGGGCAGGCCCTGCGCCAATGTACTTGACCCCACGTTGCTTGTCGGGGCTGATTCATGGCGTAGGATTGCGACACGTGCAGCGGATGAGATGAATCTTCCGAAAAAATATGCCTTGATATATTCGCTAAACGGCACGAAAACCGTTATGCAGCAGTATTCCCTATATCGCCGTGTCAGTGATATTCTTAATATGCCGGTTGTCTTGATTGCCCCGTTTGCGTGGTTCCCGACGAACAAGCATATTGTTGATGGGCGAGCCGCTGGGCCTGCGGAGTTCATCAATATCATCGATCACGCTATTGTGGTGATTACCGATTCTTATCATGGAACCTTATTCTCCATGAATCTGGGTACTCCTTTCCTGTCGATGAGCAACGGAAAAGGGTCGAGCACGCGAAAGGACCAGGTTCTGCATCGTATGCAGGCCAGTGAATCCATCGTCAAAGGGATAGAGGATGCTGTTCATTATCTCGAACGATCAGGTATCCCCTCAGTTCGTGATATCACAAAACCTCTTGCGGGAGCTCGGCAATTCTCAAAAGATTACATTGCTCACACCCTTGACTTCTAGAATCGATTGTGCATAATGGCAAATCATAGGAAAAAGCCGAAAATACATTCGGTGAAGTTCAATGTTCTCATGAATATGCTTCTAACGACATCGCAGATGTTGTTTCCTTTAATCACCCTGCCGTACGTTTCTCGTATTCTTTCCACGTTTGGTACGGGTGCAGTTGCTTACGTGCAAAGCGTTGTGCTGTATTTTTCGATGGTCGCGCTCCTAGGCATACAGAACTATGGCATCAAGGTCTGTGCTATGGTACGCGATGATATAGTGGAATTATCGAAAGTCGTAAAGGAACTTTTGGTCATTTTGCTGGTGTCCACGAGCATTGTCTTTGCGGTTTATCTATTATCGATATTCCTCATTCCGACTTTCTCTCAACAGCGGACACTGTTCCTGATTTTCTCAGTTGGATTCTGGCTTTCTTCGTTCGGTGTGGAATGGTTCTACCAAGCCATTGAACAGTACGGTTACATTACTGTACGGAACATTGTATTCAAGTTTATTGGCCTTATTCTGATGTTCCTATTTGTCCACCAGAGCTCGGATTATATTGTGTACGGCATCACCGTGCTCGTTGCTGGCTACGGTATGAATATCCTCAATCTCCTGCGTCTGCGCAAACTCGTGGATTTCTCTATCAGGCAGCGTCTGGAATACAAAGAACATCTTAAGGCTATGTTCTGGTATTCAATTGCATCGATTTCGTCCGGCATGTATACCCAAACGGATATCGTGGCTCTCGGTTTTCTCGGTAACATCAATATGGTTGGTCTCTACCAACTTGTTGCGAAAATCAAGAATGTGCTCATCAAAGCCGTGAACTCCGTTGGCAATGTGATGTTGCCACGTATTTCTTACTACAAGGCCAATGGGGACAAGCAGGCAATTATTAATCTGATGGCCAAGAATGTCAACTTCATCGGTGTGGTATCTGGTGCTCTGATCGGTGGAACGGTTCTGTGTTCGGATTCCGTTGTACAACTTATGGGAGGCAAGGACTTCTCTGGATCAGTCGTGCCACTAATGCTCGCTGTTCCAGCTATATTATTCTCATCGCTCAATATCGCTTTGGGAAATGAACTGATTGCTGATTCACGCGAAAGGGAATGGGCAATACTTAATGTTATTGGATTCACATGTTCGGTTGTATATGCTATCACATTTATTTATTTTTTTGGCGTTGCCGGAGCTGCAATATCGAATTCTCTAACCGAATTGACCGTACTTGTTTTGCGATGCTCGCGCGGCAAAGGATTTATACGGCAAATTTTGCCACAAACCGATTACCACAAGATTGGTATCGTATCCGTTGTATCGGTATTTATCGCTTTGCTGCTGAAATCACAACTTGCATTCACTCCCGGATTCATCTCTCTCATTGTGAACGGATGTTGTTTTATGGGAATATATTGTATCGGACTTGTTCTGGCGCATGAATTGTTTGTCGCCGAAATGATTCATTCTATTATCAAAAGGTAGGAGAATACTATGACTGGTCCCGATAAGTTGTTAACCATCTCGGTTGCTGCGTATAACGCTGAACCATACTTGGAACGATGCATATCCTCTGTCGTTTCCTGTCCGGATGCAGCACGTCTGTGTGAAATCATTATCGTAAATGATGGCTCCCACGATTCGACTTCGGATATTGCCCACCGTTTTCAAAGCCGGTATCCCCAAGCAGTACGCGTGATTGATAAGGAGAACGGAGGATATGGCTCCACCGTTAATGCCAGTCTGAAGCACGCAACAGGACGGTATTTTCGGCTCCTTGATGCGGATGATTGGGTGGATACTGAACATCTATCCGGCTTCTTGAGAGAATTGTGCGCTTGCGATGTGGATGTGGCTTTATCCCCGTACCTCGTATGTAATGATCAGACCAAGGAAGAAACCCCGGTAACACTGTCGGAATTGCATGCAGCTCAGGCGGGACGTTTTGAAGATCTCGATTTCTCTTGGACACATTTAACAATGCATGCGATGACTTTTCGGACCGATTTACTGAGACAGGCGGGAGTTCACCTTGATCACCATGTACTCTACACAGACTGCGAATTCATTACCCAGCCGCTTAGATTTATTGACACATATCAGATGTTGACAAATCCATTGTATTGCTATCGAGTGGGCCGAGAAGGTCAAAGCTGTGATTATCGACAGACTGTACGGCATAAGGATGATCTCAAAACCGTCATCAAAACCTTAACGCCGCTTTATGATGAGCAACTCCCCGGCAACAAATCGGAATTTCAATACTCACAGTTCCTTGGCCTCTACACTCAATTGTTCAATGCATGTTTTCTTCCCCGTGATGCTGCATGGGTGCAACTTAGAAAGCTATGCGAAGAGATGAAACCTCTTAATCCGAGAATGTGGGATAAATTCCTGCGGCATCGCGTCGATATTCGCATGGCGCTGTCCACGCATGGACTTACGTTTCCTCTTCTGTGTGTGCTTCAGCGTAAACGACTCAGCTATAGCGAGTGAAACCGACAAATGCAACCAGCATATTAATTTAAGGAGTATATAAAATATGCAAGCCATCAAGCATGCACATGAACGCAATGCGCGGATCGTGGTCTCATTGTTGAAACAGCATGGCGTGAAAAATATTATTGTTTCACCCGGCTCCACGAACCTGCCGGTAGTTGTCTCTGTGCAGCATGACCCGTATTTTCATGTTTATTCATGCGTGGATGAACGTTCTGCAGCTTATATGGCATGTGGCATGGCAGCGACAACCGGGGAGCCTGTCGCGTTAAGCTGCACTGGAGCGACTGCTTCCCGCAACTATCTGCCCGGCCTCACTGAAGCGTATTACCGTAAGCTTCCGGTGATAGCCATCACCTCATTCAACGGGGATTGGAACATCGGTCAGCTTCTTCCGCAGACGCTCGATCGGCGTATCGTTCAGAACGATGTAGCGCTTGTCTCAGTGGACTTGCCGGTCATTAAGGACGAGACGGATGCCTTGTACTGCAATCGGCTCGTTAACCAAGCCATTCTGGAGTCCATACGTCACGGCGGCGGTCCCGTGCATATCAACTTGCCTACTGTCTATGACAACACCATGGATCCCGGCCCAGTTCCCGTAAGCAGGTGCATCCGACGTTACATGCCGTCCGACCCATTTCCAGAGATCGGCTCACATAGGAACATTGTGATTCATATCGGTGCTCACATCCGATTCTCCAAGGAAGCAGAACAGTCGATTTCGGATTTCGCTGACCGTTACGATGCAGTGGTGCTGTGTGATCATACTTCCAACTACCACGGTCATAACCGACTCCTCGGCACGCTGACCACAGACAACCTCCATTCCGGTTCGGCTCAATGGGACGCGCTGAAACCCGACCTGGTCATTTCGATGGGGGAAATCTCCGGTGACTATCCGACCACGAATTACCTCAAGGCCGTACATGCCGAGACCTGGCGTGTGTCCTTGGATGGGGAATTGCGCGACCGATTCGACGGATTGACCAAAGTTTTCGAGTGCGATACCGAGGAGTTTTTCAAGAGATACGCAGCTTTCGGTGAACAGAATGGCAATACACCAGTGAACCGTTATTTCGCTCAATGGGAACAATACGACGAGTCATTGAGACGATCTCTTCCCGATCTGCCATATTCGGGCAGATGGATAGCAGAGCAGACCGCTAAGCAGATTCCCGAGAAGTCGATTATGCATTTCGCAATCCTCAATGCGCTTCGCAGTTGGAACTACTTTGAGCTTAACCCTTCTATTCGTTGTTATTGCAATACGGGCGGCTTCGGCATCGATGGGGCACTGTCCACCACATTCGGATCGGCCTTGGCTGAACCCAACACTCTGCATTTCGTGGTTATAGGTGATCTTGCCTTCTTCTACGACATGAACTCGCTTGGCAACCGGGATATGATGGCGAACATCCGCATCCTTTTGGTCAACAATGGGATAGGCGATGAGATGCGAATGCCCTATTCTACCGGATTTCGCCTCCATGGTGAAGAGCTTCCCTACGTGTGTGCGCAAGGCCATTATCGTGCACAAAACGCCTTCGACAGTCTGGCCAAAGCATGGTGTGAAGCCCTCGGGTTCAAGTACATGTCTGCCTCAAGCAAGCAGGAATACCTCGAACGGCTCCCGGAATTCCTCACAACGCAATCCGACAGCCCCATTATTCTTGAATGCCACACCACCCCGGACGATGACTCCCAAGCCGGAGGGGCGTTACAACTTCTCGATCAGGATTATGTGAATAAGAAGAAGCTCAAGGACGCCATCAAAAATGTCGTTCCAGACAGCATGCTTCGCACTGCGAAGACTATCTTAAGTCGGAAATGACAAATATAGGTATACTGCTTGAAGATATCTGAAAGGATTGTTTCAACCGTGTGTAACCGACTTTTCCACCGGTCGTGAGGTTGGCGGAAAAGTCGGTGATGATTTATGCTGAATACCTCGCTGATTTCAACGTATATATAGTGCTTGAAGGAATTGACAAGATAATGGGTTGTTCTTGGAATTCCAAGGACAACCCATTGGACGTTTATGAGTCGGCAGCTATTATTGTCTGGCCACACAATTCGGTGTGACGTCGGCTATGGATTGGCCGCCGGTGACGGCGAGCGTGTCGCCGTCACCCCAGTAGCCGTATCGAACGCGGCCCTAGGGGGCGTGCGGCTCGTGGTCGGCGACCGGTGCGCGGGACTGGTCGCCACGGTGGACTCGATGCCGCCGAAGGCGGGGTGTCGGCGGTGCATGGTGCACTTCTTGCGCAACGTGCTCTCCAAGGTGCCGCCGACCCACCGCGAATGGGCGTCGGCGGCCCTGAAGGCCGTGTTCGCCATGGAGTCCCGGGAATCCGCGTTGGACAAGGCCGGGACCGTCGCCGCGGAGATGGAGGCCAGGAGGCTGACGGCCGCCGCCAACCGCCTGCGGGAGGGGATCGGCGGGACCACGACCTGCCTGCTGCCCGGGTTCCCGGACGGGCGCCGCAGGCGCATCCGCACGAACGACATGATCGAACGGCTCAACCGCGAGATCGGGCGGCGCACGCGCGTCGTGGAAAGCTTCCCGGACGGGAACGGCGCGCTCATGCTCGTCCGCGCGCGCATCAGGTACGCCGCCGCGAACGAATGGTCCAACCGGCGTTACCTCGACATGTCCCGGCTCGATGACAATCTGCCGGAAGCGAACCGGTCATCGCGCCATGGACGGGCATGATCCAAAGTGCGCAACCTTTCGGACACTACCCATTCGCGGTTTACCTGATCACCGATCATCCCGCCACGAGAACATTGCTTTGGAAGCACCTGTTCGTACTGGAGGACCTTTATCAGCAGCCTTTCGCCATTCTGCAAATCCTCGGCATCCTGTTGACAATCTATTTTGCCCGCACTCTGATTGACTGCATGCGTCAAGGACTGTTTGCAGTGACCGTAAGCTGTAACCGTGGCCGCTGTCTCGAACTGGTGTGGAACGGAATCGGAAAGCAAATCAAGCATCTGCAGGAAGAGTGAGCACTTAGCTGAGCTTGCTAGTGGCGTCAGTGCGGCAAATCATCTGTCACACTGACACCACCATTGCGGATGAATGCAATCAACGGGCAAAGCGAAATCGAGATGCCGACTTCTTACAGGCATTACAACAATAAAGCGACGTTCCATCGCAACTATGATGCCGACCGCAAATGTTTTTCTATCATGCCGTTGTCTTATCTTGCAAAACCGGATTGTGACGGGAACTGCCGATCAACACGGGAACGAACCTATCCATAATGAGATGAACAGCAACGCAAATAGCTACAGTGACAACAGTCACCAGCATCGCATACGCAAGATTCACTCGCAATGCATCTGTATTCATTCCAAGAATTTTCGCCATAACAGAACACAGCACTCGTTTCACCGGTTCATGCACGCACATGATGGTAAGCGACGCCCTGCCAAGGAACTGCAGCAGCCGGCAGTCGATAGCAACGCAAAGCATGAGCGATGATATAAAACCAAGCAATGCTGCGCATAGCATCCAAAATGGATTGCTGGTACTTGCACCGTTGAGGTTGACGCTTAGTCCGGTCAACTCATCGAATATCCACAGCAGGTCAAGTCCTGCCATACCGATGACAGCATAGACAATATGCAACGATGCCTTCGGCTCGGATTTCTGCATGCATGGCATGAGAAAACGACTCAACAAGCAGCCAATGCAATAGAACAGCATGGAGAAGGGCAAGATATCAAGAGCCCAAGGAAGGCGGAGCCGATCAATCGGCAGACCAAAGGAATGCATGACCATGATTGAGAGAAAGCTGACCGTGGCAAGCGTCGCGGCAACAGCCCAATCATGCCGGATCGCTCTCTTTGATTTGACGAGGGTAAAGGTTCCAAGGAACAACATCTCCGTGACAAACAGACAGGGTAGGAACCAAAGCACAGCATTCTGCGGATAATTACTGGTTCCGGCACGGGCGAGAAAAATGTTCGTCAACGCATTCGTGACGGAACCACTGCCCCCCCACCCTAAAGCGTCGTTCGATAAGGGCCCAGTACACGAAAGTCACTATTCCGAAGAACAGATACGGTATGAGAAGTCTTGTAACCTTCTTCTTAAACGAGTCGAGGAATTGTCTTTCGTGGAACAACATGCCTGAGATGATGAAGAACAATGGCATGTGGAATGAAAAAATCCACGACACCAGACTGGCAGACCGTGATGCGTGTCCCAAAACAACTAGTAGTATGCCGAAACCTCGTAGCGAATCGAGTGCAGTCAGTCTAGAGCTTCTCGCCATGACATGTTTCCCTGTGGCCACTGCGCGAGCAAAATCAACCCCTATAATACGCGATTTGCTTCGATCTGATTCATACGACATGAGTACTCCACTCCTGATAGTTCGAATTAACCTGGCCTAGGGGGCTGCGGACGTTTTCTTGGAGACCGAACGGAAAGATTTTCGTATGTTCAGTCTTGAGGAACGAGAGCGTGCGGTGGAGTTGTATTTCACCACGCCGATGACGACGGCCCAGGTGGTGGAGCATCTGGGTTATCCGACCAGGCAGTGTCTGGAGCGTTGGCTGGCGATGGATTCCCGGTATGCTGGCCATATGGCCAAACCCATCATCCCACTGGAGACCAGGCGAAGGGCAGTCGAGCTGGTGCTGGGCGGCATGCAGCAGAAGCAGGCCGCCAAACAGCTCGGCGTGAGCGTCGGCGCGGTGCATGGCTGGGTCAGGGCGTACCGCAAGGGCGGCATGGCCGCGTTGCAGCCCAAAAACAGGAACTCCGCGCAGGGCAATAAGCCCGCGGACTCCCGCCGCCGGCCATCCGCAGCCGATGATGATGACGCGGAGGCTTTGCGCCGCAGGGTCGAGGAACCGGAGCCGGAGAACGCGTTGATGCGGGAGGTGGTGGAGGCTCGCAGAAAAAGACCCCGGCGCCGACCTGCGGCGCCTGTCGAACAGGGAGAAGACCCTGTTGATCGACCGGTTGAGGCCGGCGTATTCGCTCAGCTCGATGACATGCTTGCTCGCCATCGCGCCCAGCAGCTACCACTACCACCACGCCCGGCTCGGCGTTGACAAGTACGCCGGACTCAGGGCAGAGGTGGCCGGGGCGTTCGCCGATTCCAAGGGCAGGTACGGGTACCGCAGGATCAAGGCGGTGCTCAAGACCGGCGTATCGGAGAAGGTGGTCCGCAGGATCATGGCGGAGGAAGGGCTCGTGGCGCACGTGCCCAAGCGACGCAGGTATAGTTCCTACGAGGGCGAGACGACGCCGGCTCCCGCCAATCTCGTCGACCGGGACTTCACGGCCGAGCGTCCGAACGAGAAGTGGCTGACGGACATCAGCGAGATCAAGGCCAGGGACGGGAAGGTGTACCTCTCGCCGATGATCGACTGCTTCGATGGCAAGATCGTCGCATACACCGCCGGCTTCAGCCCCAACGCGGAGCTGGCCAACCGGATGCTGGAGAAAGCGGCCTCGACGCTGCCGGGGAACGCGCGTCCCCTGGTGCATTCCGATTAAGCCGGGTTTGTTGTTAAGCCGGGGAACGGTTCGGGGTCTTGGTGGCTGGCCGTGTCCCATG
>OATY01000154.1_pt1 | contig 24848 bp, 20 predicted proteins | sample 1476101 | NCBI WGS metagenome assembly OATY01 (sample SAMEA2579994, study PRJEB22360) | human gut metagenome
AGCATCATCTACACCACCAACATCGAGTTCAGCGGATGGGGCAGGATCTTCGGCGACCCCAACATGGCCGCCGCGATCATCGACCGCACCGTCCACCACGGCAGGATGATCAGATTCGAGGGCGAGTCCTGGCGCAAGACCCACGCCCTCATGCAATAACCGACAACCCACAGGACTGGCCAAAGCCGAAACGGCCTAAAAACAACCGCTCAAACGGACTAAAAGAAACGCCGAAACGGCCCACAAAAATTTGACAAAACACACCCCGGTTCCGGGATCCCATGGTCATGATCTCGGACCGGCCCGCCGAGGTCGAGGACCGGGTCGTCCCCGGCCATTGGGAGGGTGATCTGATCACCGGTTCGGCGAACAGGAGCGCCATCGGCACCCTGGTCGAACGCGCCACCAGGTTCACGATCCTGCTGCACCTGCCCGACGGGCACGACGCAGGCCAGGTCCAGCAGGCCATCGTCCGCAAGATGCGGAACCTGCCCAGGCTCCTGCGCAACTCGCTGACCTGGGACCAGGGTTCGGAACTCGCCCTGCACAAGCAGATCGGCGCGAGCCTGGACATGCGGGTCTATTTCTGCGACCCGCACTCCCCGTGGCAGCGCGGCACCAACGAGAACACCAACGGCCTGTTGCGCCAATACTTCCCCAAGGGCACCGACCTATCCAAATACCCCGAGGACTACCTCGACGCGGTCGCCGAGGAACTCAACGACCGGCCACGCAAGACCCTCGGCTACATGAAACCAAGCGAGAAAATCCTCGAACTCCTCGACACCGCAAGCTAACCTAGAAAACCAAGACAACAACACCAAAAACACCAGGTGTTGCAACCACCACTAGAATCCGCCTGGCAGAGATTATAAAAACTTATAAAAGAACATAAAGGGCGATTGCCGCGTTTGCCTGCGTGCGGTCTGGCTTGTTTTGTGCTGATCTTGGCTGAGAGCGACTACCCCTCAGTCAGCCTGCAACCGATAACTCCCCTCACCAAGGGGAGCTGTCGTTTTTTACTCTGCATATGTGGATATCGTTGGTCGTTCCACCATAACTAGTGCGGAACAAGGGTTCGACTCGCACATTTCTTGTACGTAAAAATGTGTTTTACTCGCACATTTTCTGTAGGAGATTGGGATTGGTCATGGATCGTACGGCTATGAAGCAGCTTGAGGCTTGGAAGACGTCTCGAAATAGAAAGCCGCTCATTATCCGAGGCGCCCGTCAGACGGGCAAAACGTGGCTGTCGGAGGAGTTCGGGCGTACACGATATGAGGCAGTGGCGCGTATCGACCTCATGAACGATGAGCGTGCGAGGAGTTTCTTTGACGGCGATCTAGATGTGAGCAGGATATTGCGTAACATCAGCCTCGAAACAGGTGTTCCTATCACGACAGATACCTTGGTGCTCCTTGATGAGATTCAAGAATGTCCGCGTGCATTGACTGCGCTGAAGTATTTCTGCGAAGATGCTCGTGAATATCACGTTATTGCGACTGGCTCCTACATGGGTATTGCCCGACATGCAGGCACTTCGTACCCGGTCGGCAAAGTCGATACGTTGACATTGCGTCCAATGGATTTCATGGAGTACCTTCGCGCCATCGGCCGAGGAATGATGGCCGATGCTATAAGCGACGGCACAGGTATTGCAGATTTGGATTCTGCAAAAAGGGACCTCCGGCGCGAAGCGGGCACTACCTTATTGGATATGGCAGTAGGGGTGTCTCTTTGCCCCTTTCACCATCTTGCAATAATTCTTTCATGTAAGAACTCTCTGTTAACATGTAAGAATTATTGCAAGATGGTGAAAGGGGATGCTCATGTTGCCGGCTAAAGAAAGTTTGACAGTTGAGTTCAAGAGCGAGCAGAAGCGCCCTCAATCGCATGATGAAATTGTTGACAACGTAGTGGCTCTAGCCAATACCGAAGGCGGCACACTGTATCTCGGTATTGAAGACGATGGCACTGTGACCGGCGTATGTGACGAGCATCGCAATATCAATGGACTTGCGGCACTAATTTTCAATAAGACTGTTCCGCAGCTTCCCGCTCGCGTGGCGCTCTTGTATGAGAACGAGGTGCCGATAGTCAGTATTGAGGTGGGTAACAGTCAGCAAATCGTGTCTACTAGTCAGGGGAAGACACTACAGCGCCGGCTGAAAGCAGACGGCTCACCTGAGGTCGTTCCGCTGTTTGTTTCCCAATTCATTAGCCGTTTATCTCAGCAACGGTTCTACGATTTCAGTGCGCAACCTGCCCCAGAGGCTCGGTTGGACGATTTGAATCCAGACTCACGGAACAAGTTGAGAAGCCATATTCGCAGTGCCAATGCGCAAAACTCGTTGTTGTCTTTTACTGATGAGGATTTCGATCGGGCACTTGAGCTGGTTGTTGATGGCCCGTATGGATTGCAGCCATCTGTTGCTGGTCTGCTCACCATTGGTTCGGTTGATGCTATTCATCGATCGATTCCAGCCGCATCGGCTGTTTTTCAAGTGATGAAAGGCATGTCCCCAAAGGTCAATATGGATCCGTTCGTGTTGCCCTTGGTGGATATGTTTGATCGTGTAGGCGAGCTGATGGAGCCGTGGAATCCCAGCCACGAAGTCATGAGCGGCTTGATTCGTGTCGATCTGCCAGACTTCGATCGAGGGGCATTCCGTGAGGCAATGATTAACGCTTTCTGCCATCGCGATTATGCACGAATGGGTTCGGTGAGGTTCCTGGTTGATGATGATGGGTTGACCATAGCTAATCCCGGAGGATTCATAGAGGGTGTCTCCGAAGATAACCTGCTTACTGCACAACCGCGTTCCCGTAATCCGCAGCTTGCTCTGATTTTGAAAGCTGCCGGATATGTTGAACGTACCGGGCGCGGTGTGGATACCATCTATGCCGGGTCGATTGCGGCAGGCGGTTCTTTTCCGGATTACTCGCAGTCCAGTGCCGAAGAAGTCATTCTGTTCCTCCGCCGTGTGGTGCCTGACGAGGCATTCGTGACCATGATTGGAGATGAGGAGCGTCGACGAGGAGCACCGTTGCCAGTCTGGTCGCTGATTGTGCTCTCACTACTGCGCGAGCATCGTAGGCTTACTATGGTCCAGTTGTGCGATTTCTCCCATTTGGAGCATCGACGCATCGTGTCTGCTGTTGAGAATTTGGTGGAAGCTGGGTTGGTAGAGGGGGTCGGCAGTGGGAGCTCTCGCTCGTATATGCTGAGTGCCCAAGTGTACAAACGTTCAGAGGGGTTGGCGTCTTACGTGCGTCAGCGTGACATCGATGCCACCCGGCGCAGTGGCCTTGTTCTGGAGTTCGCCGAAAAAAATGATGGTGTCGTCACTACGGCGGATGTCATGGATCTATTCGGCCTGAGCTATATCAGTGCATACCGGTTGTTGAAGAAGCTCGAAGATGTGGGCAAGTTGCGTCGCGAGGGGAATGGGCCGTCATCCCGATACGTGTTGGGATGATTGGCGCGTGTGAAAGTAAGTTCTTTCATCACCTTTCAATAATTCTTTCATGTAAGAACTCTCTGTTTACATGTAAGAATTATTGCAAGATGATGAAAGATGCACGCAAAAACGGGGAAGCCCCGCTCACATCGAGCGGGGCTTCCTCATATGCGCTGGTGTGTAGATCAGCCCGTGTTCTGCAGGCCGGCGGCGACGCCGGAGACGGTGCACAGGATGAGGTAGATGAATCCGGCTTGCTGGCTCTGCGAGAGCTCCTCCTTGTCCACCTTCTTGCGCATCGCCTCGCTGAACCCGGCCGTGCGTGCCGAGGCCTACGATGTTGCGCTCTTTCCCGAGCTCAAGGACCATTACGGCGCGATGAGCGTGCCCTGCATCGTCGTCACGCGGGCCGACGGCACGCGACGGGTCGAGTTCGGCAAGAAGAGCGTTCCGCAGATGCTTGAACTGGTCGGCGCGTAGGCACTCGGTATCATTTGATGCCGGACATCATAAAGCTGCTGATGAACTGACGTTGGAAAATGAAGAACGCGATGAGCAACGGTGCAATGACGAGCATGGTCGCGGCGGACAGTTGGCCCCATTGGGCGCTGCTTTCTGTGGTCTTCGCGAACAATGACATTCCCAATGATAGTGAGCGGTTCTCTGGTGAATTCGTCATCACCAACGGCCACAAGAAATTGCTCCACTGATGACTTGCTGATACTAGAGCGAACGCCACATAAGTCGGCTTGGCCAATGGTACGTAGAAATGCCATATCAGTTGCAATGTATTGCAGCCATCCAGTCGTGCCGCCTCCTCGATTTCGAGGGGAACCCCTTGGAAAGTCTGTCGCAGTAGGAATACACCGAACGCAGATAAGAAGTAGGGAATCATGATGCCGATCAGTGTATCCACCAAACTGAAGTGGGACAAAGTCTGATAATTCGGGAAGATCAGCACTTCGTTGGGGATGATGATCTGTAGCAAGTACAGTACGAACAAGGTGTTCTTAAAACGGAAATGTAATCTAGCGAAAGCATAGGCAGCTAACGTTGACGTAATCATCTGCATGATAAGGACACCTACTGCGATGAGTATCGTGTTGAGATAATACCGAGGGAATGGCGCGGTGGCCCATGCCGATTGGTAGTTGGCGAGGGAATAACCGTCGGTGCCATCGGGGCGTAGTGAACGCCACATCACCCAGATAAGCGGTACTGTCCATATCGCAGCGAACAGCCATGTCCCCAACGTTTTAGCCATACGTATAATTGTGGGTTCAGTGCGCATTGACGGATCCCCTTTCAGTGACGGCCATTTGAACGCCGAAGATAGCTAGCAGGATGACTAGCAATACGGCGGTGACTGCGGATGCTTTACTCTCGTCAAGGAACTGGAACGACACTTGATAGATGTAATACAGCAGAGATGAACTGGAATTGTTGGGCCCACCCTGTGTCATAACGATAAGGTGATCAATAAGATGGAACGCGTCGGCAGTGGACATGATGAGACAGAACATGGTGGTGGGCATCAACAATGGGAATGTCATGTACCGGAACATCTGCCATCCGTGTGCGCCGTCAAGGGATGCGGCTTCGAACACGTCCTGTGGCAAGTTCTGCAATGCAGACAGGTAGAACACCATGTAAAAGCTTGCGTCCTTCCATATCAACATCACAATAATCGCCGTTTTGACGGTCGCCGCGCTACTTAATGGACTTAGTGAGATGAGATGGGTGGCTGAAAGCACGTGATTGATAATGCCGTCAGTGGAATAGAGATACAACCAGATGTTTGCAACCGCCACTAGTGGAAGAATCACTGGATAGAAAAACAGTCCACGGACGAGGGTATTCCCTCGGAACACGCGTTTGACCATCATAGCCATGATGAGCGCCAACGCTACGCTGCAGGGTACGACAGCCGCTGCATATATTATCGAATTGGACAAAGATGTCCAGAACACCTGGTCTTTCATCAGCCCTTGGTAGTTTCCGAGGCCGATGAATTGGGGTTTGGGTAGTGCAAGATCGGTCTTGTACAAGCTTTGATACAGAGTTTTGCCAATTGGGAAAAGAGTGAATACGGCTAGGAAAAGGAAAGACGGCAACAACAGGGCGTAAGCGGTGAGATTATGCCGTAGTGTATTGCGACGTGAAGTGTTGTGGTTCATGTCAATCAACTTTCGAGGGGGGATACGCCTATGCAACACCGTCGTCCGCGTGATGGTGTGGACGACGGTGTATACGAGGGAAAGGCGTAACTGCTATCCTTACTTGGCGAACGAGGAGAGAGCCTCATCGGCTTGGCTTTGAGCTTCCTTCAGTGCCTGTTCGGGGGTCTTGTCGCCGGTCACGGCGGCTTGCACTGCGTTGTTTAGCGCTTGCATAACCTGCCCGTTGTTGTGGGTCGACAATTCTTTGCCGGCATACTTGAGCTGGTCACGGGCCACGGCGGCTTGCGGGAAGTTTGCTATATAGTCCTTCATCACTTTGGTGTCGTAGGCACTTTTTGAAGGGGCTACGTAGCCAGTGTCGATGCTCCATTGGGCAGCACGTTCCGGTGTGGTCATCCAGCGGATAAAGTCCCAAGCCGCCTTCTTGTGGGATTCTGGGATACCCTTGAACATGTAGAAGTTGCCACCGCCGGTCGGGGTAGCGTAACGGTGTCCGGCGGGCAAGAATGCCACTCCAAAATTAAATTTAGCGTTCTTCTTGATGTTGGACAGATTGCCGGTGGTCTGGTAGAGCATTGCAGTCTTGCCATTGATGAAATCGGTGGGAGAAGTTTTCCAATCGATGGTGCCGGTGGGCATAACCTTGTCCTTGTGAGATAGGTCGGTCATGAACTTGAGTGCTTCGACGTTCTTAGGCGTATCGAAATAGACCTTCGTACCGTCATCGCTCATAATGTTCTTGTCGACTGGATTGTTCTGCATGGCGAGGGCTTGGAAAATCCAATAGGTGCTCACAGTGGATGGCAACTCAACACCCCACCGTTGACCGTCAATGGTCAGTTTCTTTGCATCCTCACGCAGTTCATCCCAATTGGTCGGCGGCTTATTCGGATCCAGTCCGGCCTGCTGGAACATATCCTTGTTGTAGTACAGCACAACGGTGCTCCGTTGGAACGGGATTGACCAAGTTTTACCGTCGCTTTGAGAGTTCTGCAGGTAGGCGGGGTAGAAGTCGTTGATGTACTGCTGGCCGTCATGATCCGCCTTGATGAGATCGTCTAGCGGTTGAATTGCACCCATATCGCGATAGATGAACAGTTCAGATGACAGGGAAACGGCAATGTCGGGCAGTTTTTTCGCCTGTACAGCTGCTTGAACCTTGGTGCGGGTTTCGTCGTAATCGCCTGTGTACACAGGCTTAATGGTGACGTTCGGATGCTTCTTGGTGTACTCCTGTGCGAGTCCCTCTATCGTTTGAGTAATGGGACCGCCTACGTTGACAGGATAGTACCAGGTAAGCTCCACCTTGCTGTTGGTGTCGTCAGTGGCATCTGGAGTGGCGTGGGTGGCTCCGCAACCGGAAACGGTGGTAAGGATGGCCGTTAATGCTGCGAGAGTGACAACCATCTTGTGTTTTTTGACCATAATATCTTCTTGCTGTAATTGTATCTCGAACAATCGGGTGGCCATGAGAGCGGTTTACCCTCACAACCATGGCATTATTCTCATTGGGTGAGATGAATGGATGGGAAAAGCAGTAAGACACTGTGATTACCTGAGGATGAACTCTTGGCTATTGCGGTGTGGTGATATGTTCTGGCGCTATCAATGTGGACCAATCTGGAATGACAAAGGATATGGAGAGGATGCGTATTATGTGATATGCATCATACTGCGGCGAACAGAGATTGAGGCATAACATGACACCACCATTCACGCGGGATGACCACGACAAGGCATTGATTATTCATATGAGCGATACGCATATATCTGCGCTTGGCGTCAATCCGGCGCGACCAAACCCCCATTACAATGCCCGTGTTGCAGTGGATATCGCATGCGAACGAATTGCGCAGTCGGGTCTTCGGCCGGATTTGATCTGTGTTACCGGCGATATCTGTGATGCCGAAATCGGCGAGCGTGCGCGTGAAGCATATCTTTATGTACGTGAACGTATAGGCGCTCTCGGTCGATGTTTGGCATGCCCGGTTGTGTTTGCTATGGGTAATCACGATGAACGTGCGGCGTTCCGTTCAGAATTGTTATCGGCAGAGAAGGACGATAAGCGTGGACTCCAGATAACGTTGCGTACTGAAGAGCCTTCCGACAGCGTGGATTATATGATGATGGTACCCACGGTCGAAGGAAACCTTCGCGTTATCGTGCTCGATACCAGCGTTCCCGGGCAGGATACTGGCACTGTTTCCGAGGAACAATGCGCATGGATGCGTGCATTGCTGTCACGGCATATCGGTGTGGGAACTGTGCTTATCATGCACCATCCCCCGTTGGCGCCGTGGCAAGAACAAGCGAGGTTATGGCAAATGGATCCGTGGGCGGCGGCGCGTCTGTCCGAAGTAATTCGCGGTAGTGATGTGCGAGCCATATTGTGTGGACATGTGCATTTGGCATCCATGGCGACGTTTGCCGGCGTGCCAGTGTCCATTGCCGGGGCATATTCACGTAACCAGAATCCACTGTACGCACGGGAGCTCACCTATTCTTGGGCTACGAACTACGGGGTGAATCTGGTGTTGCTGCGAGAGGTTCCTTATGATACCAATCAGGTTCTAATTACTCCCGCCATCGTTGGACCATCGTCTCAACAGGAATGATTGAGCGGGGAAGTCAGGTTTCGAGGACGGAATATATTCGATCTGGACCGCGATAGTCTGCGTGATCTGCGCCCGCAGATGCAGTACATCTTCCAGGATCCATATAGTTCCCTGAATCCTCGTCTACCCATCATCACGGCGATTGGCGAGCCGATGCTTGAGCATGGGCTCGCTGACAAGACGAACGTGCGTGATCGGGTGACGGATGTATTGCGGCTATGCGGCATGGATGCCGATGCCTTGGATCGATATCCGCATGAGTTCTCGGGCGGTCAGCGGCAGCGTATCGGCATTGCTCGGGCGATGGGTTTGAAGCCGGATTTCGTGGTGGCCGATGAACCTGTGGCTTCACTGGATGTATCCGTGCAGGCGCAGATCATCAATCTTTTCAGTGATCTGCAGGAGCGGCGAGGCACGACTTTCATGTTCATCTCGCATGATCTCAGTGTTGTGGAGCATTTGTGCTCACGACTGATGATTATGTATCTGGGTGTGATTGTGGAAGTCGGAAGTCGAGAGGAGATCTTCTCCAATCCGATACACCCTTATACGAAGGAGCTTTTGGATGCGATTCCTGCAGCGAATCCGAAGGGGAGGCATGCTCTGCGGAAGTCGGATTCCGAACCCTTTGCGGTTCGAAGATCGTATGCGCATGACATTCGTGACGGGCAGGTACCGGAGTTACGCAAGGTCAATGAGCATCATTGGGTGGCTTGGAGCTGATGCCTGCAGGATTGTGTATTGCGTCTTTCCTCTGTTGGAGTGGATCGGGTTCACAGTGAGTGGGCGGCGGTGCCGGTCCTAGGTCTCGGTGATCTGGGCGGATGGGCCCTGGATTTGTTGCAGATCCGGGGAAGCTACCTGGCGAATGCCCCGGAAGAGGACCTGGCGTCATGGCTGCACACTCATCTCGGCGAGCAAGACGCCCGTATGGGATTCAGTTACAGCGATGTTCTCGCGGACTGTGATGCATGGTTGCTGGCGCGGTCCATGCAGAGCAATTCCTCCGAAAGGTCTTTGTCCACCGCTATGCGGGACGCTTTCGCGCACTACTTAAGATTTGAGCAGGCCTGTTCGTTTATATATGCATTGTAATCATGCCCAAAAAAAGAAGAGGCAAAGATACGCAGAGCATGAAAAATGACACGATTCCGATTACGACATGTGAAGCCATCGGCGTATCTAAGTCGGACACATTGGGATAGAAGTTTCGAATGACGGATTTCACGCAAGAAACAACCGGTATCATCACCCAACAGAGAAAACCTAAGCCCAGCACTGCTGTAAGTCTGGAGCCATACGTATTCAAATCACTGCAGGGTGGGGGAGAAAGTGTCAACACGCTGCAAACGAGGCTGTAATTATCGCGTTCAGCCCATGTCATTACTGCTGGTGAAAGCAGCAGTAATCCCAGCCACCACAGCACACGTCTGGCCTTGCCCAAAACCACATAGCATCTACTCGCCTTATGGAATTTGGTATCTGCTTTCGGTGCCAAAGCACATTTCTCGCCGGAAAAACTTTCTGACATATCTTCTGTGCCGTGTTTCTTCCCAATGCCATCGGTTGTAGCCGGATTCGCTTTGCAAATGTGGCGTTCGTTTCCGGCATCGCCCTCCGCCTTGATGCCGTCCGTTGGCCCGGTGCTCCCGCGCCCATCCGCTGGCTTGTCCATGTCCCCTCCAATCATCCGGGGCCCGTTCCGCGCGTCCGTTCTCTGCGCGCCCGCCCGGCGTGCGCCGTCGCCGGCCAGTCTAGGGCCGTATGACGCGAGCGGGGAGGCCCGCGCCGTTTATCGGCACGGAACCTCCCCGCTCGCTTTTCCCGATCGGTCGGCCGGGAATCAGCCCGTGTTCTGCAGGCCCGCGGCGACGCCGGAGACGGTGCACAGGATGAGGTAGATGAATCCGGCCTGTTGGCTCTGCGAGAGCTCTTCCTTGTCCACCTTCTTGCGCAGCGACTTGAGCGCCAGCACCTGAGTGACGGACAGCGCGTCCACGTACGGGGAGCGGATGCGGATGGCCTGGCCGAGCACGTGACGGTGCTGCAGCGGCCACTTGTCACCCACGATGGCCAGAACCCACTTGCGGGTGAGCTCCATCTCGTTGAGCACCTTCTCATTGAGGTCCTCGCGGTCGCCGAGGGCAAGGTACATCCTGGCGATGCGCTCATCCGTCTTGGCGATGGACATCTCGATGTTGTCGATGAACGTGGAGAACAGTGGCCATTCCTCGTAGGCCTGACGCATGGTCTCCAGATCGCCGAACTTCTCGCATGCGGTACCGAGGCCGTACCAAGCGGCCAGGTTGATGCGTGCCTGAGCCCAGGAGAAGATCCACGGAATCGTACGCAAATCGTCTAGGGACTTGGCGCCAAGGCCGCGCTTGGCCGGGCGGGAGCCAATCGGCAGCAGACCGATTTCGGTCAGCGGCGTGACGATCGAGAACCACGGGGCGAAGCCATCGGTGTTCAGCAGGTCGAGGAAGCGGTTGTGCGCGGCCTCGTCGAGCTGAGCAGCCATGTCGGCGTACTTCTTGGTCATGTCGGTGTTGCGCTTCTCCACGCTTGGAGCGGACTGCAGCAGGGTTGCCGCAGCCACGGACTCGACGTGGCGGATGGCTAGCACCGGGTTGCCGTAGCGGGCGAAGATGACCTCGCCCTGCTCGGTGAGCTTGAAGCGGCACTTGACGGAACCGACCGGCTGGGCAAGCACCGCACGGTTGGCAGGGCCGCCACCACGACCGACGGCACCACCGCGGCCGTGGAACAAGGTCAGATCGATGTCGTGCGATTCGGCCCACTTGGCGATGCGCTCCTGAGCGGAGTGCAGGGCCAGCGTGGCGGAAGTCGGGCCGGCGTCCTTCGAGGAATCGGAGTAGCCGAGCATGACCTCGAGCTTGTTGCCGGTGGCCTTCAGGCGAGCCTGAACCTCGGGGATCTTAATCATTTCTTCGAGCACATCCACCGAGTTCTGCAAATCCTCAAGCTGCTCGAACAGCGGGATCACGTCGATGGTGGGCACATCCTCCGGGTGGGAGAATGCCAAGCGGTTGAGCTCGTAGACATCCTTGATGTTCTGGGCGCTCTTGGTGAAGGAGATGATGTAGCGGCGGGCGGCCTTGAGGCCGTTGCGCTTCTGGATGGCACCGAGGGCGCGGAAGGTGTCGAGCACCTCGTGCGTCATCGGCTGCAGTTCGCCGCGCTCGCCGTGCAGGCCGTGCTCGCGGATATCCGCAAGGGCGCGGGCGTGCACCACGGAGTGCTGACGGAACTCCATCTCCACCATGTGGAAGCCGAAGGTCTCGGTCTGCCAGATCAGATCCTGCAGCGGGCCGTAAGCGGAACGCTTGGCACCGGCGGCGGCCAGCGAACGCTGGACCACCTTGAGGTCGGCGAGGAAGTCGTCGCAGGAGTGGTACATGAGGTCGGCGTCGCGCTCGATGGTGTAGTGCAGACGGTCGGCCATCACCAGCATGACCGCGCGGTGCATCTCCTTGGTGGAGATCAGGGCGGCCTTGTCGGTCAGGCGCTCGCTCATTTCCTTCTGGTGGCTCCACAGGTTCTTGAGCTCGGCGCTCGGCGGCGTGGTCTCGGCCTCCATCGTGAGGTTGCGGCCCACTGTACGGGTGGCTTCCTCGAGAGCGGCGATCACGTGATCGGAGAACTTGCGGGCCACAGCGCGGCTCACCTTGGCGGTGACGTTCGGGTTACCGTCACGGTCGGAGCCAATCCAGCTGCCCGGGTGGAAGAACGCGGGGCAGACAGGTTCGACGAGCCCGGCCTGGTCGCCCAGAATCCAGTCGTCGAAGCGACGGTAGACCTTGGGGATGGTGTGGAACAGCGTGTTGTCGAAGATGTCGAGAATCGTGTCCGCTTCCTCAACCGGGGTCGGCTTCTTCAGCGCGATTGGAGAGGTGCGGAACAGGGCGTCGATCTCGTTGTAGAGACGGCGCAGGCATTCCTTCTTGTCCGAGCCGCCGAGAATCTTGTATTCCCCGAGCAATTCGGAGATGCGGCGGATCTTGCCTTCCACTGCCTTGCGGCGTGCTTCAGTGGGGTGCGCGGTGAAGACGGGGTGGAACTCAAGCTGGTCGAGCAGCTCCTTGGCCTTGGCCGGGCCCATCTCGTTGATGAGCTGGTGGTAGGCGACGGTGAGCTCGTTGATCGGATCGACCGCCTGCTCGCCGGATACGTTGTTCTCGCGCTCGTGGAGCACGGAAACGCGGTAGTTCTCCTCGGACAGGTTTGCCAGATGGAAGTACGTGGCGAATGCGCGGGCCAGCAGCTGGGCATCGTGTAGCGTCATGTTGTCGATGACGTTCACGGCCTCTTTCAGGCCATCCTGTGCGGGGTTCGGATCCTCCAACTCGGCGAAGTGTTCAGCGCTGGCTTCCACCGAGTAATTACGCACGGTGTCGAACGTGGAGAGCAGTTCGGGGTTGTATTCGCCCAGTACGTCACGCAGGATCTTCAAACACAGATCCATGTCGTCCTTGAGGTTTTGGGGGAGATCATGCTCCTCGGGGCCCTTGCGGCCAGTTCCGGTGGTGACGATGGCGGCGTCAGCAGGAGTGATCTGTTCTTCTGGTGTTGCCATATAACCTCCTTTGCCGAATATCAGGTTGCTCGGTCTGACGGTCGTCCGCGGCTCCTCCGCGGTTGTTGAGGCCGTCCGTTGCGAGCCCACAGCCTGTATTCAACGTGGTTGTTGTGTGAGTAACAGTGTATCCCCACGAAATCGCCACTTACGTTACGAAGTCCATATAGTGCGCAGCGGTGATGTTCATTTCGGGGGGTATTTGCCCGAATATTGGACAACATATGGGACGATGTCCGAAGCGCGGAAAAATCAGGCATCAGGCGATTGCCGCAGGGGTAGGCAGGGAGTAGTAATGGACAACGTGAGCGAACAGAAGAAAAATAATGCGCCTGAGGCGAAAGGCGCATCGGCCGTACGAAAATTCCACACCCACTCTATTCCGCTGGACATGGAAGACATTGCGCGTGACTGGGATAAGCCGGTGGTGGATGCCGGTATCGCGGCCAAGGCGAGCGTTATTGTGCGCGTTGGCATGCTGGATTTGGGGGCCGGCACTGGATCGTTCCGCGTGCGTGAGATGATGCACCGCATCGCCTATCCATTGGGCGTGCATGTGCGCGCCGATGTGAACCTGACGGACATCGAAGCTACCTGCACCGATGGCCGCAATCGCATCACCGAAGTCGTGGATTTGCCGACTACCGGCGTGAACACCGAACGAATCTGGCTGCTTGAGCATTTTGCCGACTGGTTCTCCGTGAACCTCGGTAAGGGATCGATGTATCACGTCGATTCGCAGTTGTCTGATGGAGTGGTCAAACATCTTGATGAGCGCGATGCCTCGCAGTATTCGGCTGATCTGTCCAAGCGGCTGCGTGAACGGGCCAAGGCTCGTGCCGCTGCGGCCGACGGCAGCGTTGATGATGCTTTGGATGTGGCGTTGAGGGCCAAGGTCACGGTTACCTCTGTGGCTAGATCCTTGGATGATGACAACGAGGAAGCGCACCGTCTGCTGGCGGACAGCGAGAAGGTCACCCCGATTGAAGACAAGGCGGCCGAGGAAAAAGCCTACGATGATGCCGAGGTGTTCGCCGGCGATTCCAACGAGGCGGTCGAGGCGGCCAGTTCTGCCGGGGCCGAGAGCCTGATGCGGCATGAGGCGGGAAATGCTCCGGACAATGACGAGAACGCTGCCGGCGAGCCGGCGCGTTCTGACGGTTCGGGCGTGCGTGCATCGGAAGGTGACGCTGCAGATGCCGCGACTGAGCCGAGTTCGGCCAAACGCAAGAGTCGCGTGCCCAAGGAATACGCCGAACATTTCAACGAGCGTTCCGATGAAGAGAAGGCCAAGGGCGGCATCACTGTGCGTCAGGCACACGAGCGGCTCGATCTCATCGAGCGCCGCAAGCCGTTGTACAAACCGTGGTTCTCCGGCTTAGCCTCCGCTTTGGCTTGTGCGGCCTTCGTGTTCCTGCTCGGTGGTGGCCCGTATGACATGATTGGTGCGTTCGTAGGAGCGGGCCTTGGCCAGTGGATGCGCCGGCGACTATTCGCGCATCATCTGAACCAGTTCTTTGTCACCTTTGTATGTGTGGCTGCGGCGGCGCTCGCCTGCACGGGCACTTTGCGACTCATCGGCATCTTCGACCCGGTCGCACTTTCGCATGATACGGCCTATATCGGTGCCATGCTGTTCGTGATTCCGGGCTTCCCGCTTATCACCGGCGGCCTCGATATGGCCAAGATTGACTTCCCCTCTGGCATTCAGCGCGTGGCCTACGTGCTGTGCATCATCCTGATGGCCACGCTCGCAGGCTGGGCCGTGGCCGTGATGGTGCACCTGCACCCGGAAGGTTTCGAGCCGTTGGGATTGAACCCGTGGGTCAACGGTTTGCTGCGGTTCGTGGCGGCGTTCGTCGGCGTGTGGGGCTTCTCCGTGCTGTTCAATTCGCCGCAACGTATGTGCCTGACGGCCGCGCTGATTGGTGCAATCACCGACACGTTGCGTTTGGAATTGCAGGACTTCAGCGTGGCACCCGAGATGGCGACCTTCATCGGCGCATTCCTGGCGGGTGTTCTGGCCTCTGCATGGCGTTCATCCGTCAGGCGCGGCTGGTTGCCACCGCACCTTGGCTATCCGCGCATCTGCCTGACTGTGCCGTCTATCGTAATCATGGTGCCCGGCTTGTATATGTACCGCGCGATGTGGTACCTCGGCAGCTTCGACACTGTCAATGCTCTGGATTGGGCATTCCGCGCATTTATGGTGATTGTCTGTTTGCCGATCGGTTTGGCGATGGCTCGCGTGGCCACCGATAAATCCTGGAGATACGACATTTAGCCGTTGTGCTGGCTCCCCTCGGGTGAGGGGAGCCAGGCAACATAACATAGCGTCTCAGTATGGTGACACTGGAAGGCGCTTGAGACCTTGCATCCATTACCATCGGGCGAAGTGCGTTGCAGTCGTGTTCATGGTTGCGGCGGCCGGCACGGCGCTGGTTCAGCGCCCATCACACATCAACACAAACTCATGCCATGGCGATAGCCGCTTGGCGTCATGATCGAGGAGGGTCATTGGCCAACGATTTCTGGATTCTGCTGGCCATGGTCATCTATTTTGCGGCCATGCTGTCCATCGGATTTATCTACTCCAAGCGCTCCAACTCCTCCTCCAAGGAATACTTCGCGGGTGGTCGCGGCGTGGGGCCGTGGCTCACGGCACTAAGCGCCGAAGCCTCCGACATGAGCGGCTGGCTGCTCATGGGCCTGCCGGGCTTGGCCTACTTCACCGGCGCGGCCGATCCGATGTGGACTGCCATCGGCCTGGCTCTCGGTACCTATCTCAACTGGAAACTTGTGGCCCGCCGCTTGCGTCGCTACTCGGTGGTGGCCGGTGACGCCATCACTATTCCTGATTTCTTCGCCAAGCGATTCCATGACGAGAAGGGCGTGATTTCCACTATTGCGGCCGTAATCATCTTGGTGTTCTTCAGCGTGTATGTGGGCAGCTGCTTCGTGACGGTGGGCAAGCTGTTTGCCACGCTGTTCGGCTTCGACTACCACATCATGATGATCATCGGCGCGGTGGTCGTGTTCGTCTACACCGTGGTGGGTGGCTATCTGTCTGTGGTGATGACCGACTTCATTCAGGGCATGCTCATGTTCTTTGCGCTCGCGGTGGTGTTCATCGGCACTGTGGCCAGCGCAGGCGGCATCGACAACACCGTGGAATTCCTGCGCTCCATCCCCGGCTATCTCTCCGGCACGCAGGTGGCCGCGCCCAAGCTGGACCCGGCCACCGGTCAGCAACTGGTCGAGGCGGGGAAGGTCGTGTTTGGTGCGCCCTCCGATTATGGCATTATCACCATTATTTCCATGCTGGCGTGGGGCCTGGGCTACTTTGGCATGCCGCAGGTATTGGTGCGCTTCCTTTCCATCCGCAGCGTGGAGGAAGTGCGTAAGTCCCAAATCATCGCCACCTCTTGGTGTGTGATTTCGCTGGGCTGCGCAGTGTGCATCGGCCTGGTGGGTCGTGCCATGATGCCCACCGAACTGTTGACCTCCACCGACGCGGAAACCATTTTCATCGTGCTGGCGCAGACCCTGCTGCCGAGCTTCATGTGCGGCGTGGTGGTCTCCGGCATCTTCGCCGCCTCGATGAGCTCCAGCTCCTCGTATCTGATTATTGGCGCTTCGGCCATGGGCGAGAACATTTTTCGTGGATTGCTGCATAAGAAGGCCACGGATCGGCAAGTCATGATTGTGGCTCGTGTGACGCTGGTGGTTATGTTTCTGTTCGGCATTGTGGTGGCGTCTGACCAGAACTCTTCGATTTTCCAGGTCGTCTCCTATGCGTGGGCTGGTCTCGGCGCATCGTTTGGGCCATTGATGCTGTGCTCGCTGTATTGGCGTCGTGCCAACAAGGCCGGTGCCGTGGCCGGCATGCTGTCTGGTACGGCGACCGTGCTGATTTGGCATAACCTCGTCAAGCCTTTGGGTGGTGTGTTTGCCATTTACGAGCTGCTGCCTGCGTTCGTCATTTCGTTGCTGTTCATCGTGGTGGTCTCGCTGTTAACCGCCAAGCCGAATGAACGCATGCTTTACGAATTCGACCACTACATGGATGATCCGCTGCCTGGCACCCTGCCGTCCGGCACCGTGCTCGTCGACGAACCCATGGAAGCCATGGAGGCCGAAGTCCGCAGCGGCAAGTGACGCGTACCCGCTGCGCGGTTGGCTTGGCGCTGTATCCTTTGGCCCCGCGAAGTCGCATGAATTTGCCGGCTTCGTGGGGTTTCTTCGATGGAAGGATACATTTAGCCTGCTCTGCAAGGTCATCGCATCCACTGATGCCTCTTTGTTGAGGTGCGGCTGTCTCTATTGAGCTATTCACGCGGCGTTATCGGAATAATTGGAAGCAGCGGCTCGACATTCAAACGTTTGTACAGCGGAATACGGCGTAATTTTCGGGCATCGCTGACCTGTCGAATGGTCTGCCGTGTAGTGAGCTGAACCGTTTTGCCCGTGACCTCTTGTATCCTTTCGGCGACTCTTCGGGCAAGAGCCTCTTCTCCCGCTTCATCGCCAATATCTAATTTGGTAACTTGAATGTACTTCCAACCGGCATCCTCTATCATTTGACGGCGTCGTGCGTCGTTCAGCCATTGTCCGGCATGATGAGATCCTTCGTATTCGATGCATATCTTGAATTCGGGGTACGCAAGGTCAAGATATATGGGTTTGGTGTTGTTCCCTACGAATATCGGGTAATTCACTAGTGGGCAATCCAAGCCATATTTCATGAGAGCCAGGCGGGTTCGTGTTTCCATGGAGGAATCCGTGCCGGCGCGTGCCAAAAGTAGAGCGTGGCGGCACTTCTTATATCCGCGGAACAGATACGAATTAGCGCCGCTCTCTTTAACGGCGCGTACTTGAGCCTCGACCTCGTCGAGATACAGAGACAAATTATCTGAGGTTGTTCTGCAGAGTCTTCGATCTCGGCGCATCATGGAATCTGCGAGAACGACAAGTTCCTCAAGTTCAAGATACGCGGCGAACATGGCCCATGTGCAAGCCGGCGAAGTACATGTGAACTGCCCGTCAACCATGACCGTGTCTAGTGGGAAAGGCCATACAACCACTTTGATTCCCACAACGTGCCGCTTGGCATTGGCGTGTGGAACCGCAACAATGGTTGCAGTTGCAAGGCCTCTGTGTTTGCTCAATATGCGGGGCGCCTCGATTGATAAAAGCTCCAACGCCGTTGTCAGGGCATAGGGCGGTCGCCAGCCGCTTCGCCGTTGCACATCTGCACACGTCTGCATTCGTTGATATTTCTGCATTGTCAGCTCTGTCAATGCGATTGAGCTGCCCATGATGATCACCCCCTCGTGATGTTCTGCTTTGTGTTTGAGAAGTGTAGGGGTTGACTGCCCGCTCTGTCTACCGCCTCAATTTTTCGGTGGATAGATGTGGATAAGTCAGTGGATAACTGGGGGTATTCGTTGAGGTCTATCAGACCAGTGTGGCTCCGAATACATTGGATAAGTCATGCGGAGCCCTAAATGAGGCCTGCCCCTGCCCCTTGCGCACGCCCTCCTTACCGCTGGTTCTGGTTCACGTGGGGTGATGGGCGCGGGGAGGTGGAACCCGTGCCCTTTGTAGGTGAACCAGCGCGTTGGTCTAACAGTCCCATTCATGTTGGCTGCAGGACATCCGTGATTACAAGGAACGCAGGGATTTGCGGGTCCGATGGCAGGGCACCATCGACGGCATGATTAAGCTTGAACGAAATCCCCATGGCGTTCAAGCAAAGGTGGCATGATGGCGGGTATGAGTAGCTTGGTGCGTATTGTCAATGCCGGTGTTCCGGGGTCTCAGGACCGCGTGGACGTGGTTCTTCGCGATGGGGTTGTTGCGTCCGTCAATCCTGCCGGAACGGACCTGGCCTCGCATGGCACAATGCCGGCTGGAGCGCATATGGCATTCTCGGCGCACACGTCGAACGCCGCTGACACCGGCAGCGCCCCGACTCCAACGCCAGCCGCCGCACCTGCTGACGAAACCACCATCAATGCAGATGGCCTGTGGATCATCCCCGGCCTGTGGGACTGCCATACGCACTTCACGCAATGGGCCAAGACGTTGGGCCGTCTGGATCTCATCAACGCTCGCTCGGCTGCTGAGGCGATGGATATGCTGCACCGTCACTTGGACGAGCGCCGCGCCGCCGGCACGCTTGACCCGGATGCCTTCGTGGTGGGCATGCGATTCCGTCACTCGCTGTGGGCTGATGATGAGCAGCCCACGTTAGCCGCCATCGACGCCGTGACCGGCGACCAGCCGGTGGCCCTCTCCAGCGCGGACATGCACTGCGGTTGGGTGAACTCTGCCGCGGCTCGCAGACTTGGCGTACGTGTGGACGAATCCGGACTGGTCGGCGAGCTCGAATGGTTTAACGCCTACACCGCCTTCGACAAAGCACCGGGCGCCGCCGAGGAGACCGATCGTCTGCTGCGCGAGGCCGAACAGGACGCCGCAAGCAAGGGCGTGGTCGGCATCCGCGATTATGAGATGGCCGAAAACATCGACACGTGGATTAATCGTTTCGCGGCTGGTATCAATGGCTTGCGTGTGGACGCCGGTGTATATCCCGAACGGCTACAAGTCGCCATCGATGCAGGGTGGCATACCGGCAAGGAATTGCCGGGCAGTGCCGGGCTTGGCCATGTAGGCGCCATGAAGCTCATCTCGGACGGTTCGCTCAACACCCGCTCTGCCTACTGTTCCACGTCGTATTCGGGCATCGAGCCGCCGACGTATGGCACCCTGAGCTACACGCCACAGCAAATTGAAGACTATATGCGCTTGGCCACCGAGCATGGCTTCGATATTGCCTGCCACGCCATTGGCGACGAAGCGAACACCATTGTGCTCAACGCAGCAGCTGCCACGCACGCACATGGATCGATCGAGCACGCGCAGATGCTCAAGCCCGTCGATATCCCACGCTTTGCCGAGTTGGGCCTTACGGCCAGCATCCAGCCGCAGCATGCCATGGATGACCGCGACGTCATTACCCGTTTCTGGGCCAATCCGGCTGGTATCCCCTATCCGTTCAAAGCCCTTCATGACGCAGGTGCCATGCTGCGCATGGGTTCCGACGCGCCTGTGGCCCCACTGGACCCGTGGCTGGCCATTTCCGCCGCCGTGTTCGGCATCGAAAGCTCCGATCGCGAGCCGTTCCAGCCCGAGCAGTGCCTCGATGTGCGCACCTCACTGGCGGCTTCGACCGCAATGGGTCGTGACCATCTCGCAGTCGGCGACCCGGCTGATGTGGTATTACTCGACACTGACCCGTACTGCGTGTCCGCTCCTGAAGCCATGCGTGCTATGTCGGAACATGTCGTAATGACGTTGTTGCGCGGGGAACGTATGTATTGATGCAATCCATCGCATGAAGTGACTAGATGCCTATTTCGGCGGTCGTGTTATACGAAGAGTGGCGTTGAATTTTCGAATTGGGAGCTACGAGCGTCTGATTTTCCGTTTCAAGGGGCGGATTTGAGTTTCTCCGGAGGTCTATCTCCGTTTCAAGGGGCTGCTCATTCGCTGAACCTTCAGTAGGAACCCATCTGTACTAACGTCATTCCGCCATTTTCATGCCGTGTCTACTTGGGCATCAGCCCCTTGAAACGGAGATAGACCTCCAGAAAACACGAAATCAGCCCCTCGAAACGGAGATAGGGCAGCAAAAACCGTCATGAAGCACGAATAAGGGTTTTTGGCGAGCAAGCTCTGTCATGTTTGCAATGGACTCTGTTCGGATCTCATGCTGTGAGGTAGGTTTGCGCGCCCATGCGCGCTATTTTGACTATACGATGGCGTGAAATCAGCGGCCTGCTGTGTCGCAATGCAAAAACGCCGTGTCGATCCCAGTTGAGGCGACACGGCGCTTGCTGCGAGTAACGGGAAAAATCAGTACTTCATGCCCATGGCCTCACGCACCTGGTCGAGGGTTTCCTCGGCGATGGCGTTGGCGCGCTTGTTGCCGTCGTGCAGGATGTCGCGGATGAAATCCATGTCCTTGGCCAGTTCGGCGCGGCGTTCGCGGTGCGGGGCCAGGAACTCGTTGACGGACTCGATGACGTACGCCTTCAGCGCGCCGGCACCGGAATCGCCGATCTCCTCGGCGATGTCCTTCGGGTCACGGCCGGTCACCAGACCGGCGGTGGTCAGCAGGGCGGAGACCTGCGGACGCGCAACCGGGTCGAAGGTGATGCGACGCTCGGAATCGGTCGGGCTCTTCTTGATAAGCTTGGCGGTCTCCTCGGCTGTGGCGCCCAGCATGATGGAGTTGCCATATGACTTGCTCATCTTGCGTCCGTCAAGACCCGGAATCTCCGGCGCTTCGGACAGAATTGCGGCCGGCTCCGGGAACACCGGATTCTTCTTGGCGTAACGCTCGTTGAAGCGGCGCGCAATGGTACGGGTGATTTCCACGTGCGGCAGGTTGTCCTTGCCGATTGGCACGACATTGGCCTTGCAGAAGAGGATGTCGCACGCCTGATGCACCGGGTAGGTGAGCAGCAGACCGGTCAGCGCGTGGCCGGACGCCTCCATCTCGGACTTCACGGTCGGGTTGCGGTGCAGCTCGGCCTCGGTGACCAGGGACAGGAACGGCAGCAGCAGCTGGTTCTCGGCCGGCACGGCGGAGTGGGTGAACATCATGGTCTTGTTCGGGTCAATGCCGGCGGCCATGTAGTCGAGCACCAGGTTCAGCACGTTGTCCTGAATGTGCTCGGTGGTGTCGCGGTCGGTGATCACCTGATAGTCGGCGATGATGATGTTCGTGTTCACGCCGCGCTCCTGCATGGCGACGCGCTCGCGAATCGAGCCGAAGTAGTGGCCCAAGTGCAGGCGGCCGGTCGGCCGGTCGCCGGTCAGCATGGTGAAGCTCGACGGCTTGGCCTCAAGCTTGGCAAGCGTTTCGTCCGAACGCTTCTTCGCCGCGAGGAAGCTCGCGCTCATCTCATTGCCTGCCGCTGTCAGTTGCTGCTCGTCGGTCATGCGAAAATCCTTTGAATATGCCCTAAATAAACGCTTTTTATGGTAAAAGTGTGAGCCGACAACGAACAAGCCACTATTAGTGGTACTCTCTATTGTTGATGAATCGAACAGCACAGTAATCGCAGGGGGTCAGATGGGCCGCGGACGTCAAAAAGCAAAACAGCAGAAAATTGCCCGAAAGCTCAAGTACCTGACCACCGATACCGATTACGATGAGCTAGCAAAAGAGCTAAGCGAGCAGGAGCCGGGAACGGGCTCTCCTGACCCGTTTGCCGACGTTGATGACCAGTATGCGGACAAGGATGTGGATTCCGCTGCTGACGCCGACGCCGCCAAGGTCTCGCCCGCCGCGCAGGCGGACGACCTCGACGAGTACGCCAAGTGGGCAGCCGAAGCCGCCGCAAAGGCGACCAGCGGCGAATTCCCGGCCTCCGCGTCGGCCGCGCCCAAGCCGAAGCCGGCCCCGCGCAAGCCGATTCCAATGCCTATGCCTTCCGCGCTTAAGCCCAAGAAGGGCTGAGCGCAGATCTGCCAAGTGCGGATTTTCCGCTCTCGAACAATCTTTAATCCCCTTGTGCCATGTGTGGTGCAAAGGGATTTTTATGTATGGGATATGACTCGCTTCGTGCCGGCCAGCGCGTATTTATCCCTGCCGACTGGGAGGTAGTGATTGCCTGGCCACCCCTCAGTCTCGTTGCGCGAGCCAGCTCCCGCCAGCGGGAGCATAAGCGGTCACAGTGGCAGCAGGTCGCTCAGGTCGTCGCGTTCTCCGACGGCGCTGATGTGGCCGGCGTCCTTTTCCTCTGCCCACGTGGTGATGCCGCAGGCCAGTCGTAGCCAGACTTCCGGGTCCAGTTCGATGACGTCCGGCGGGGTCAAGTTATGCGGGTCCGATTCCGGGCCGTCCAGGATCTTGACCGCACCCCACGGCGCAACGCGCACCTCCACGCCGGGGCCGGGCGCGCGCCGCTCCAACAGGAACAGCGAATAGCGAACGGCCATCGCCCATACCGGGCGAGGCAAGGTGGGGGAGACGGCCAGACGGGTCTGCGGGGCGACGTGCCCCATGCCGTCGGTGTTCGGGGACTGGGCAACGCCGTCCGCCATCGGGGTCTTGCCCGCCCGTCCATCAGCGTTGTTGCCGGTGGCGCGGCCGGCGCCGGCGTAGCTGTTGTCGGTCGATACAGTGCCTGTGTCACCGACCTCCGCCACGGAGATTCCCACCATTTCTCGAGCTGCGTCACGCCATTGCGCCAGCGCGTCACGCCCGCGTTTCAAGTCCTTTTCCAGAATTACAGCCATGCGTTCTATCCTTGCACTGAGCCACGAAAGACGGCATTGTGCAAACGATGGCATACTGTGGGATGCGGAATGATAAGACATGTGATACTCTCTGACTGAGAACGTATGCAACAACTTTCTGCCAACGCTGTTACGGAGAGTTCATGCACACGTTTATGCGACGATACCAATCGCGCGGCATAATAAGCACGGGCACTTATCCCGGAAGGAAAGTCAGAATGACCGAAATTACCGCACCGAAGTCTCCCGTTACGGCGGAACAGTTCGCCGACGAGATTCGTGAACAACTGAAATACACCCAAAACGTCACCGCCGAGCAGGCCACTGCCGCCGACGTGTACGTCGCCGTCTCCAAGGCCGTGCGCAACCACCTCGCCGATTCTTGGTTCAAGACCCAGGCCGACACCGTCAACGGCAACACCAAGGCTGTCGGCTACCTGTCCGCCGAGTTCTTGATGGGCAAGCAGCTGGAGAACGCACTGCTGAACGCTGGCCTGACCGACCAGTTCGACAAGGCTGTGGAAGCCCTTGGCTTCAAGCCGAAGGACATCGTGGACGCCGAATACGAGCCGGGCCTTGGCAACGGTGGCCTTGGTCGTCTGGCCGCCTGCTTCATCGACTCTCTCGCCTCCCTCGGTGTGCCGGCCTTCGGTTACGGCATCCAGTACAAGTACGGCATCTTCAAGCAGAAGTTCGACGAGAACGGCAAGCAGGTTGAGACTCCGGATTACTGGCTGGCCAACGAAGAGCCGTGGGGTCACACCGACTACAACCGTGATCAGAAGGTCTCCTTCGGTGGCAAGGTCGTCGAAAACGCCGACGGCACCAAGACCTGGCAGCCCGCATGGTCCGTGCGCGCCGTGCCGGTGGACTACCTGGTCCCTGGCTACAAGTCCGGCCGCGTGAACACCCTGCGCCTGTGGACCGCCAAGAGCTACGACGAGTTCGATCTGCTCGCCTTCAACCGTTCCAAGTACATGGACGCCGTGGCCCCGCAGGTCAAGGCCGAGAACATCTCCAAGATTCTCTACCCGGAAGACTCCACCAAGGTCGGTAAGGAACTGCGCCTCGAGCAGCAGTACTTCTTCGTCTCCGCCTCCCTGCACGACGCCATCCGCGTCTTCTACCCGGGCCAGGACAAGCCGGACCTGACGACCTTCCCGGACAAGATCGTCTTCCAGCTCAACGACACCCATCCGGTGATCGGCATCCCCGAGCTCATGCGCATCCTCATCGATGAGTACGGCTACGACTGGGATACCGCGTGGTCCGTCACCACCAAGACCTTCAACTACACCTGCCACACCCTGCTTCCGGAGGCCCTTGAGGTCTGGCCGGCCAGCCTGATCGGCGAGCTGTTGCCGCGTCACCTCGAGATTATCGAGAAGATCAACGCGCAGTTCGAGGCCGAGCTCAAGGCCAAGGGCGTTGCCGCCGACACCATCAAGGACATGGCCATCTACACTGGCGACGCCGTGCGCATGGCTTACCTGGCCACCTATGGTGGCTCCCACGTCAATGGCGTGGCTGAGCTGCACTCCCAGCTGTTGAAGGACGTTACCCTGAAGAACTTCTCCGACGTCTACCCGGACAAGTTCACCAACGTGACCAACGGCGTGACCCCGCGTCGCTTCGTCAAGCTCGCCAACCCGCGCCTGTCCGACCTCATCACCGAGGGCCT
>OATY01000159.1_pt1 | contig 24133 bp, 33 predicted proteins | sample 1476101 | NCBI WGS metagenome assembly OATY01 (sample SAMEA2579994, study PRJEB22360) | human gut metagenome
TGTATGGCACATTGTTAGCCGTCTGCGTGGCTACCGAGTGCGCAATGCCATCGGGGACAAGAAAATTAATAGTACCAGTGCCAAGAAAATAAGCCCGGTCCATATCAATCTTACCGTCAACTTTTGCATACCAAAATTCATCAGGGCGATCATCAATAATTAGTTTTTGAACATCTGTGCTATAAAGCAATGGCGCTAACTGCCGTTCAAATTCACGACGAGATAGCGCCACAAAATCATAAGTCACTGGAATGATTCTCGATTTCAATCGACTTCTAATAAGCATTTCCCCGTCTCCGGCACCGACAGGCTGGGTTGTATTCTCAACTTCAGAAAAAATGCCGCGGGCTGCACTGAATTGAAGAGAGGAACTGCCAATTTTATGACCTCCAAATATTAAATTTGCCACTTAGAAAATCCCCCTTCTTCTATTACTCATAATGGTGTCTCTGTTTTTCAATTTATTTATTGTTGGATACAGCCACCGTCCTACTTCACGCCCATTGTCGAGAACAACCTTGCCTTCAGGAACAGACGGGTTACTAATCTGATAAGTTGTTAGTTCGATCAGTCTTGCAAGCAAATCCTCAACACGACTATTGCTACCACTAGAAATGCTGGTAACAAAGGTTTGCGGATTCAATTGGTTTATTCTATTAGCAGCGCCTCCGAAGTCTGTGGTGCCACCAGCAAAACGTGGAATCGAGTAGTTTCTTGCGGACTGCATGGCAGTTTCAATTTTTGTATGTCGAGGAAGTGGTAAGGTAACGTCTCGCCCATATGCCACAAATTTTGCTCCATTTGGTAGCGTGACGACCTCTTGATAACGAGTGCCAGATGCGTCGTTAATAGTTGCTAATCCACCGGTAAAGTTTTGAGTGCCTCGTGCAAACTTGCCACTGTTCAAAAGTCGTTGTACAGCGGGATCAACATCTGCACTAATCCTGAATGTTTTTGTGATGGTAGCATTGCCACCGAATGCAGCAACTGCACTGACGCCAATGCTAGACGCTTCTGATACTCCACTTGCATCCCCGTTAAATAATTTCATTAATGGATCTTTGCTATTGAACAGCAGAATGCTGCTTTGCCCTTTTGATGACTCGCTATTAACACTCGATGAATCGCCTTTAAATGGCTTCAGCACTGGGTTAGTTCCATTAAATAAAATGATACTGCTTTGACCAGAATTAGACGCACCATTAACAGACGATGAATTACCATTGAAAAGCTTTAGACCCGGCAATACCTCGTTATACTTAACAATGCTTGATTGCCCAGAAGAAGACTCTGTCTTAACGCCACTGGAATTCCCATTAAAAAGCTTTAAGCCAGGTAGAACTTCGTTGTATTTCTGAATGCTCCCTTTGGCTTCTTCTGTTTTTCCAAGCACATCAGTATTATTTGCTTTTAGCCCTTTTTCGTTGGGGTTCTTAAACAAATTGTATTGATCAATTGCAACTCCAGCTTTTTCCAATTTGGTACGAGCATCGGAATCGTTCATCAACAGACTTTTGGTAGAGTTTGGAAGGCTGTTCCAAAGACCGTATTTAACAACCATATCGGCTAAGTCGGATTTGCCTTTGGTCTGCATAATAGCAGTTTTTTCTTCTACTGATAGGCCATTCCACTCTCCGGTTTTAATCATGGCCTGGACTAAGCCTGCAGAAGCTTTATCTTTAACGATTGCTTCTAGCTGGCCAAGAGTTAATCGATTCCAGTCATTTGCTTTATCAATAGCGGCCACCAAAGAGCTGGTATCGCCCTTTGCGACAGCCTGGATTTCTTTTGGTGTAAGTGTATTCCACAAATTTAACTGATCGATAATATCAGCGATGTCTTGCTTGCCAAAAGAAACTAGGGTTGCATATTTCTGCGTATTTGGAAGCTTGTTCCAAACTCCCATGTCAAAAAGGATGTCTTCAAGATCTTTCTTGCCTTTAGTATTGACAATCGCTTCTTGAACTTTTAAGTCGAGCTTCTGCCACTCGCCGGTTTGCTGAAGTGAAGATACTAATGGCGCTGTTGCTTTATCTTTAACAATGGCTTCTTGTTGTTTCAAGGTGAGATTGTTCCAGTCTCCACTCTTGACTAAAGCATTTACTAAAGGCGTGTAATCGCCCTTCACAATTGCTTGCTGATCCTTAAGCGACAGACTATTCCAGGAAACAAACTTATCCATAATATCAGCAAGCTGTTCACGCCCCTGAGTACGGATAATTGCATTCTTTTCGGGAACGCTCAATTTCTGCCATTGTTTAGAAGAAGCAAGTGCTTCAACAATCATTTGCTTGGCATTAGAGGTGATCTTGGCATTCTTTAAATCGAATTTAAGTTGCTGCCAACCTTTTTTAGTGCTGGCTGTATCCTGTAGTACTTCAGGAAGATTTGTCTTCACCTTCCCAGTCTTGGGATCAAAAACAAGACTATTCCAGTGATCACCGGCCTCTTGAGCCGCTTTACCAAATCCTTCAGTAGCGGCTGCAAAATCTCGGTTACTCTTAACTCCTTTGGCCATAGACTTCTCATAACTGCTCATAGCAGACTCGGCTTGTGAACTTGTCAGGTGGAAGTCAGTTTGAAGTTCCGCTAGCATTTCCGAGCGCGATGTTCCTTGCGCTTTCATGGCTTGAATTGCGCCAGCATAGATGACTTTCATTTTGCTCTGGTGGTCTTTTTCTAAGCCTTCAAGTGCTGTGTTACGCATGGCAGCATCATTCTTGTACTCGGTGTTGATCTTGTCCTGTGCTGCCTTATAGGCGCTATTTTCCTTGTTAGAGGCGTTCCACATATCTTGATACTGCTCTAGGGCAGCACTCTTAGACATTCGTGTTCTCTCACCAAGGACAGCTTTAAGAACATTATTCTGTTGCGATCCAGAAATCTGTAGTGTCTTGACAGCCAGTGCGGCATTTTTACGACGGTAGTTATCCAACAGTTGATACTGGTCAGCCGTCATTTGTGCTCCGCTCTTATTAAACGATGCAGTAATGGCTTGAGCCTTTTCGTTGTTGGCTTCCATCTCTTTGATTCGCTTAGCGTTAGCGGCTTTTTCCTTAGCGGCCTGCTTTTCAATGTTTTCTGCGGCTTCACCACCGAGGCTTTTAGCCAATTTCTTTGCTGCAGTCTCAGACTGATCAGCGGCTTCTTTTGCAGCTTTTGTTAAATCATCAAACCCTTTAGAAATCGTCTTAGCATTCTGGGTGACTGTGTGGTTTGTATCATCAAAAGCACCAGAAATTGCCCCAGAGGCATCTTTCATTTTGGAAGCAGATCGGTCGGCATCGGCACCAATATCAGTACCCCATCGTGAAGTTCTGTCAGCAGACTCAAGAGCCTTTTTGCCCCACAATTCCCAGATGGCTACACCGGCACCGACGACTGCTGTCACACCTAAAACAACTGGGACGATTGGCCCCAATGCCGCTAGCAAACCTGTTCCGCTCGCTGCGGCTCCGCCCATGGCTGCTCCCATTCCAGAAGTGCCTTCTGCCGCCGCTGCTGCGGCTGGTACAACCTTCAATGCTTCAAAGGCTGTCTTACTAAAGCCAGACTTGAGCACATCCATTGCAGTTCCGCCGAGCTTTGCAGCTGCAGATGCTCGCCCAATGCCACCAGTAACAGAAGCAAATACAGTGGCACCGCCTTTAAGGATGTTGAACATGCCACCAAGAGAAGAGCTGACAGGACCAATAACTGCTGCAAACAGTGCAAACTTGACGATTGACTGCTGTGTGCCCGAGTCTAACTTTCCAAACGCTTGTACCATCTGTGTTGCAGTTTTAATCATTGGCGTCAATGCTGGCAGCAAATTCTGGCCAATTTCGATACCAAGAACTTGAATCGAGCTCTTAAGTTTGTTGAAGTTTGCGGCAGCAGTATTTCCCATGGCATCAGACACTTTTTTAGTTGCGCCAGCAGCACTAGCAGTTTTATTAGTCAAGTCAACCAGTGCAGAGCTACCTTGGTTCATCAACGCAAGCATTGCACGGCCACCGCGCTCGCCAAATGCGGCATTAACTGCGGCAACCTTTTGAGCATCGGACATGCCTTTGGTCTTTTGTGTGACCTGATCAATAACTTCTGGCAAACCGATTGTGCCTTTTTTGAATGCTGTTACATTTACACCAAGAGCAGACATTGGCGAATCAGCTTTTTCTGACGCTCCCGCCAGCTTTTGTAGCATTGCATTGAACGCTGTACCAGCCATTGATCCTTGCAGGCCTGCATTTGACAGCAAGCCAATTGCCGCCACAGTTTCATTCAGTGAGATACCCGCAGCATTTGCTGATTGCCCAGTGTACTGCATCGCTTCGCCCATGTCACCAAAGCCCGACTTGGTTGCATTAGCTGCATAAGTCATGGCATCAGTCACTTTAGAAACATTGCCAGCTTTAACGTTGAATTGTGTCATTGTAGACGTAACCACGTCCATCGTGGTGTTGAAATCGTCACCAGATGCTCGTGATGCGTCCAAGATAGCCGGCATCATTTTCATAGACTGATTGGCGTCATAACCAGCACGGACTAAATCAGCCAGTCCTTGGTTAATCTGAGTAGTCGAAATGCCATATTGAACTGACCACTTTTTGGAAGCATCAGCCATTTCGTTAAGTTGTGCTTTGAACTTTCCAGTAACGGCTGCACCATTTGTCAGCAGCGGGCCAATAGCATCGATCTGACTGTTGAAATCAATGGCTGACTTAGCTGCTGCTGCAAAACCAACAGCTAATGGCGCAGTGACAGCTGCCGTCATCTTAGAACCGAATCCGGTGAGCTTAGACCCAATGTTCCCTGTGGCTGTAGCAAACTTTGATGCACCGTTTGATACTTTAGTCCAGCCGTCACTTTGCAGCGCAATCTCTTTGCGTAAGGCCGCCATTCGATTTTCATTTTGAGCAGCAGCGGCAGCAGTCCGATTATACTGTGATGCAGCATTAGCTTGCAGCTTTGTCGCACGATTAATTTCTTCCTGCGATGCAGTCTCACTTTTATTAAGTCTTTCAACCGCTTTCGAATTTTCATCATACCGTTCTCGCTGTTTCTGAAGCTGAGCTTGGTAGTTCTTTGACTGGCGGCTCAATGTGTCATAGGTTGAACGCATGTTGTTTATAGACTTTTCAGATCCCTTAAACGCAGCATCTTGAGCACGCAACTCAGCGGCAGTTGCTTTAATTGAAGAATTCAAAACTCGCTGGCTTACTTGAAACGGATCAATGTTCAAACTAACAGTAGCCGCAATTTGTCCGAGATTTCCTAACATGTTTTACCTCCTTTCATAGAACTAGAAAAGGAACGGAAAGGCCTTGTCGATCGTGGTCTCCCGTTCCTCGTAAATCTGGTTAAGTTTTTCAATATCGCGGAGCGTCATAGCATCAACGTCAGCTAATCGGTAGCCTTCAGAGAGCCTTGCTTTGTAGAAGTCGTCAAGGTTGCTAATGGCTTCTTTGACGTCCGCTTCGGTGATTTTTTTGCTGTGTCCTTCTTATCCTCTTCACCATCGCTTAGAGAATCGCCAATGGCATCATTGATTGAATCCAGCGATTTCAAAGAAATAGACGAGCCATCAATAACATCATCGGTAGTAAACTGGTTTTTCCAGAAATCAACCGCAAATTTGGCTAAGTTTTTCTCGTTCTCGTCGTAATCATCGTTTGAAGGGCCATCTTTACGGTTTAGCATGCGCAATTGTTGTTGCTGCACTTTCAAGGCGTTCGTAGTATCACGTAATGTTGGCTCTCCATTTCGCGTGAACACGCACGTTTCGCCTTTGATATTTAGTTTAATTTGATATGCCATGCTTAATCTCCTTAGGTATAAGCCGCCCGCTGTTCGCGTATTGTGCATTTACAAGGCGACAATGATAGAAACGCTCTAGCTAATGTGTGATCTGCGAATTACGGAGCCGGTGTAGCGGTAGTAATAGTCGCGTCTTCAGCAGTCTTAGGGAAAACATATCCGTGGAACTTATCAAAATCGAATCCATCGTTGTCTTCACGACCAATTAACACAACATTGCCGGTGTCTTGGTCCCCACGAGGAATAAATGAGCCTTCGATGCTGTCGGCACTCGGATCTGGTGTGCCGTCAACAGTCTTGGTATCAACGCCCGGCAGTGAGAACATTCCCTTGAGCATACCAACCCAAACGTACTTGCCATTTGAAAGCTTTGTGCGGAACAAAGTTGCGGCGTAATTAGGGCTAAGGTTCTTTGGATATACTTCAACCCCATTAACAACCTTAATGCCAAACAAATCAGACTTCATAACGGAATCAACATCGTACATTTCGATTGTTTCGGTTGCTTCTGTGATGCCACCAGAAAGAATCAAGTACGGGCCATCATCAGCGGACAGCGTCTTTTGCTCTGTTTTAATATCCAATTTCACACTAGATAAGCCTTGAATCTTTCGTGTGCTTGGTACAAAGTCGTCATCACCGACAACACCGTATTCAAAGGCCGAAGCCCCAAATTTTGCTAACTTCTTATTAGTTGTTACAGCAGTATCTGCCATATTTAAAATCCTCCTTTAGGAAAATAAAAAGGACTAGCCAATCGGCAGTCCTTGAAACTGAAAGTATCCTGTTGTCATACGGAGGGCTGGAGTATCACCATCAACGTAGGAGTTGCGATAATACCTTTCCCAGCCAGCCGCATGTAGTGCTTGATATATCTGTGTTTCAATTTTTTCTTGTTGATCCCAGTCCGTTTTGTCCACCCAAAAATCTACTTGTACTTTCGGATACTCTAAGATTCTAGAATCGTCAGCATAATCAGCAGCATCACCGGGCAAAGAAGTGATTCTCACCCATGGAGATAAACTTTCAGGAGTTACGCTATTCTGGTTATTGAAGTCTGGAGTGCCTATATACACCTTGTCAGCAATATCCAAATTGGCTGACAGGATGTCATAAACACGTTTTTCAGGTGCCATTACATCCCGCCTTCCTTCAAGTGGCTTAGGAAAGCAGCGATAACAACTGGCCGCATGACTTCTTGGGTTTCTTCAATAAAATGTTGCGGATCCTGCATTGAAGTGCCCGAGTTTGGAAAGTGAGCACGCCAGCCGGTATCTTTGCCATATCCAACGTCTACTTCTGTTACACCACTCGTTTCACGGACACTTGAAAGCTGAATATCATTTTTCAAATGCCCGCTCATATCAGTCTCGCCGTCCCATTCGGGCGTATTGCTCTTTAGCTTGTCGGCAAACTTTTGTGCGCCATCTCGGACAGCCGCTCGAGCTTCTTTTGCAACCCCAAATTGGAGTTTGTTAAGATTAGCGAGCAGTTCAGCATCCCCTGTGACTTTTACGCCCATCAGCTCACCGCCTTTGCCGTAATCGTTGTCAGATCGCGCCTCTCGTAATCAGGATCAAGCCCTGTGATTTGATATTCATTATCACGCCATTGAATTCTCCAAGTTGGTTGGATTTCCTCTGCGGTCAAAAATCGCACTAAAAAAGTCGGGCTATCTTTGCGAGTGCCCAACTTCGTCTGTGGATCATTTGCTTCTCTGATTGGTACCTTAGGAACTTCCGCCCAAACCGTCATATGCTTAACGAGCACGCCTTCAACCGGAACTCCGTTAACCTTTTTTGACTCATAGCTGACGAACGCAATTCTCTCAGTCATTCGATTAGTTCGCATCAGAATCACCATCCTCTTCCGGCAATTCTGAACGAAGCTGATTGATGATATTTGTGGTTGATGTTTGCAACGGAAAGCGCATGACTTCAGCACCCATACCTCGGTAGTCATAGTCTTCCTTCACTTGCTTCATGAGCGCTGTGAAGAAACGATCCCGAGTTTCTGGATTGCTTAGAAATTGTTCCGGATTTGATCCAAAACTAATAGCCGAACTGATTTCACCACAAGCGTCATGCACCAGTTGCATAATCATTGGGTCTTCGATTGTCTGATCAACTTTCAAGTACATTTTCAGAACCTGAAACTGTTCATCAGTCAGTGGGCTTTTGTCAAACGTAGTATCTGCCAAGAGTAATCACCTACCCGGCGTTAACAGTAACAGCAAGCGTTGAGCTGATGCCATTAGTGCTAAATGTGATTGTAGCTGTGCCCGCTGCCATATTGGTAATAGTGTAAACACCATCGGACTTCTTAACAACCGTAGCGACTCTTTCATCGCTCGACACAGCTTCGACTGCTTGAGGAGCGCCATCAGGAGTGACTGTCACCGTGATATCTTTTGTGGCACCGACACCACCCGTGAACGTTTTCTGGCTCAAAGTCACTCCGTCAGGCGTTACGCTTTTGGGGTATATGTGAGGAAGTAGCCTGCTTTTTCGTCAGCAACAGATACACCAAAGCGCATTCCTGCTTGCAAGAATTGGCCGTAAATCTGATCATCAACCCAGCGAACCATGAAGTCTGCGCGGTTAGCAAACAGAATTGCCCGCTTGATGTCACCCAAAAAGGCGTGTGCTTCGCCTGCTGCGCCCAAAGTATCATCAGATACAACAGCAATCGGCATACCAAGAACGCTCTTGCCAGAAGGGGTCAAGATGCTATCTTGTAGCAAGTAGCGACCATTGCCATCTTTAACTGTGTCCAAGAAATTGTAGAAACTCTGTGAAGCAATAATTACACGAGAATATGCAGGATCTAAATCAACGTTATTGATATGCTTCAAATCATCAACGCTAGAGATCGTCTTGGCAGTGAAGCCTTTCAGCAGAGTTGCAACAGCACCGTTAGTCGTATTGACCTTAATTTGTTGTGCGTTCTGGGCAATCAGGCCAACCAAATCAATCGCAGAGTCGTCAATTGACTCCTGCGAGACTGGTAACGCCTGACGATACGTTTCAACAGACCAGTTGACCGGTTTGAATTCTGGTTTTGCCATTGCTGGGTTCTTTTCCAACTCGGCGACAGTGACCATCTTGGTTGTGGCATTTGCAACTGTTGGGTAAGTACCCTTTTGTGTGGAGGCTTGGAATACGTTCGTGAAAGGCTTCAGGTCAACAACAGTCTGCAATTCACGCTGTGGTGTATTGCTAATAGTTTCTGGAATGGTCACGTCCGCATCTGCAGCCTTGACACCGGCATTTACCGCATCACTAGCATCAGTAGGATCAGCTCGTAAAACTGCAAATGTGCCAACGTCAGTCTTTTCAAAATTGACGCCTTCTGTATCACGGCCACGAGTATGCAAATAAGCATTCAGTGCATCGCGATAGCTATGCTCTTCCGGATGACCAGGCTTCTTCCCGCTCGGCTGTTCATTGCCTTTCAACGCAGCCTCGTATAAGTCACGTTTTTCTTCAAGATCTTTGATCTCTTTGTCAGCTTTATCATACTTGGCACGAACGCCTTCTGCCTTCTTCAGGTTTTCCTCGGAATCTTCACCTTCAAGTAAAGAACGAAGTTCTGTCTTCATAGCTGGCAACGCTGAACGCTTTTCATCAAGTTGCTTTTTAACAGCAGCTAATTTTTCATCTAAAGTCATCTAGTGACCCTCCTTATTTTTTGTATAAAAATAGGCACCGATTATTCAATGCCTTTGAGCAAGTCCTCTTTATTCAATTGATAAAGCATCTTATGCCGCTTAAGTTCCCATTCTGGCGGCTGATCTAGCGCTTGTATCTGTTCCAACGATCGTGCTCCGACCTTTACCTCAGTATCCGGATATGCTGGCGTGGTTACTGGAGAGACATCAAACAAATGATCAATATTGTTAATAGTGCGGTCATACTTCACACCACGTTCATTAGATTTTTGCCACTTCTGTGCATCTTTGTCTGGTGCAATCGTGAACGCAAAACTTGATTGGCTGATAATTCCCCGACGAACATTTTCTAACAAATCACGCCCAAGCTGTGTATCTGGAGGTGTCAACGTATATTTGAGCCCCGTTTCATCAACCGTCAGCTCTAAATTGACTCCCGTGCGGCCTAACACTTGGTTCTGGTCATGATTAAATAGCGCAACAACGTTACTCATGTCCGCATTGTCCAGTGCGTGTGGGTCAATGTGTTCGCGGAAACTCAGCTCACCACTGCCCATAATCTCGGATTGTCTGTCGAACTTAAGGGCATAGCCCTCAATAACGGCAGGATGATCATCATCACCATCACGAATTTGCATTGGTGCCGCTGCCATTCTGATTTCCTTTGGCATTAGTATCACCTCCCTTCAATTCTGCTGCATGTTCAGCTTGATATGCTGCCTTTTGATCAAGAAATACTGTGTTAAGTGTCGACTGAATACGATCCATGTTCGGGTCTTTTAACGGTTTCTTTCCAAGCTCCGCACGTCCCTCGTTTCCAGTCCACAGTCCACCATTAACTGCTGTATTTACGTCAGCAATCGGCAATCCATTTACTGATTTTGTGTCGAATCCTATGGAATATTGGTGCCGTTGCGCGTCATCAAGCAGCTTTAGTTCAAACTCACTTGTAATCGGTTCAAAGTAAAATGGAAGATCATTGCGAATATAGTCATCAGCAAGCTGTTTAACAGACTGGTTAGGACTATTTTGGGCTAATCGATACGCTGGCACCCGTAATGCCTTCGCAATCTGCGCTGTTGAATAGTTATTGCTGTTAATCAGATTAAGAACGTTGGTATCAACTTCCAACGGCTGATAATCCATCGTTGCATCAACTATGATTGGCGATCCAGCATCAGCACCTGCCTGTGCCCTTTCAAAATCTTCACGAATCTTCTGGCGTGCTTCGGCGGACAGGCGACTCTCCTTTGCTTTGATAATTGAGCCTTTCAAGCCGCTCTTGAAGAACTTCTGTAACGTTGAAACGCCTGACTCCTGCAGTCCAATTTCATCACCAAGCGACAACAGCGGTGAGCGCCCCATGATTGTGTCGTATGAGAAAAACTTCCAGTGAATGACGTCCTCAAATCCACATATTTTTTGCATGCTAGAATTGTAAGGCGTGAAACGGTAGATGATGTTATCGGGGTCGCTTGTGTCAACCTGTGTCTGTGATGGGGCATAGAACTCAAACATAGCTGGTTCGTTGGTTATCGGATCGCGCACAATACGCGAATAAGCGTTTCCAGTCAAAATTGCATTGACCATCATGGAAAATTTCCACTGATAAGCCGACAGCCGCTTGTTTACCTTTGTATTCATCAAGTATTCAATATTGGCTAAGTCAATAACTTCATCGGTTGAGCTGTCCGTGATTACTAGCGGAAAACGACTAACATCACCCGAAACAATCGATACAGCCGTAAGTACGTCAGAGTTCCGTAGGGCAGAAATACCAAGATACCCGCCTCGAAATGATGGGATTACCCCAGAATCAAGCAAATGATCTGCCCAGTGAGGGTCCACTTCGGTTGCCAATCCTCGAAATAGCTTCATTAATCTCACCTCCCTTCGTTATCAGGAAGCAGCAGAATAAAGGCGAGAACAAACAACAAGCCGCCGCAAACCATGAATCCAGTAGGCCTATTGATCAAAAAAGCCCCATATCCAGCTAAAATGAAGCCTAAAACAGTGGCAATTCCAGCCATATTTGCGCCAAGAATTCTGAAAAAGTTAGCTAGTTTTCCATTCACATTCTCACCTCCTAAAAGCCAAAGTCGTCACTAAACACACGGTCGTCGTCCAAATAGTTGTCCAAGTCTTCCTTGAAAGCGATGGCATAAGCATCAAGCGTGGCATCAATCATGTCTATTTTGTTAGCATACTTATTTTTATTAATACGGACGCCGTTGTTGTCAGACATTAGAACCGCGTTCATTGCGGCGGCCTGCATAATGCGATTATCTGAATGCTTTATGCGACCGCCTATAACATCATCGCGGAACTGCTTAGTTGGCATTGACAGTGTCAACGTTCCTTGTCGCACCTGTACCATCGGCCACTCAGGATGATTCTTCTCAATTGCCGTTAGCATTGGTCCAAATTGATAAGGGTCGTACATGATTCCTTGAACATCTATGTCATTATGTTCAATGAAGTCTTCGAGCCATTCATATACCCGATCGTTGTCAATGATACCTGACTCTAAGCTGCTGATCTCGCCTTCGCCGTGTTGTTCAGCAGCCAAGTAGTCAATCCGATCCGTCTTGATTTTGTTATCGATGCCACCTTTTGAAGCAACAAATGCATAACCATCAAGCCACCACCAGCCCTCCTGGGGGATTAGCCAAGAAATAGCGAATAGATCACTTGTACGACCGACGTCAATGCCAATCCATGCTCTTTGCCCACGAATATCAGGTTTGTCGGTCAGCTCTGCCGCTTTCCAAGCATCGAAATCTAGATAACTGTCTTCTGTAGCCTGTCGCCAAATATTGAAGTTTTTGACCAATTTAGCGTTTAGACTGCCATCAGCACGAGCTTGAGCTAACTTAGTCGTCAGATAATCACTGATTTGGCCGTGTAAGGTATCAACGTCAAGTAGCGGATTCGATTTGATCCAAGAATTGGGGTCATCAACCTCTTGTACGTTGTCTTGTTCAGCAATAAATGCAAAATAGCGTTCTGCCTTTTCTTCACCGGACAACACCTTTTTGGCATACGGATAATTTTGTTGAAACATCGGCACGTTCATGTCGAATCCAGCCGTTGAAATGATGAACGTCAGATAACTAGGCAGTAACACCTGCCCTGAGGCAAGGGTTTCAATCATATCTGTTGTTTTAGCATTGGCATATTCGTCAACCACCGCAACGTGGGGTTCATAGCCATCGACAAGTCCTGTATCACGAGAGAATGAACGAATTGTTGACCCGTCGTCTAAATTGACAAGTTCATCTCGCGTAATCTTAACCATTCGTTTGATACCAGGGTCTTTCCGCATGAGCGCACGTAATCGGTCTTTGACCATTCCGAATACAATGCCGGCCTGCTTGCGATCATTAGCAGCGGTATATAATTGCCGTTTGTTGGCTGGATTCTTTCCGAACAGAAACTCATACAGAATGACGCCAGAAATCAAAAGCGACTTACCGTTTTTTCGTGCCATCGAAATGAACACATCGGTAAATCGCCTTATATTTGAATCATCTTTATCAACCCAGCCATATATACTGCCAATAATGAATTTCTGAAACGGTGCTAATGGTTGTGGTTTCCCACTTTTTGGTTCTGGCAGAATTTCCATAAATTTAACTGCCTTTCCCGCTAGATTTGGATCATAACGCCATCGCCAATCTGTTCGTTTCAAGTCTTCTTGATGCCGTTTCACCGCAAGATTAACTGCCTTAGAGGTAATAAGACGACCGTCCAGCACACGTTTTATGAAATTAGGCATTGGATCCTTAAATTTTGACAACCAGCATCACCTCCATCGCAGTCAGCCAAAAGTATCAATGATTGAATCATTTTTCTGCGCTTCGGTCTTAGGCATGCTCATCTGCATCCGGCTGTTGACATTAAGGCCAAGATCACTGGCTAGACTTTTAATATTTGCCGTTGCTTTATTCAATATGCCAACGTATGCATAATACTCATCTTGATCTCCATTCTTTAAAGCCAGCTTCATGTTGACCGAAGTGTTTTTATAAACGGAATACCATGTGCAATAATTTTCCAACTCGGCGCGATCGAGATTTCTAAGTGGTAAGGTCCCCAAAGATTGGATGATTCGCTTGTATTCTTGTTTTGCGACTGGGTCAAGATGATTAGGCGGTGTTATCTGAAGTTTTGGAATGCCATCTTTTGCCATCAATTCCGCATGTAGTTTGGCTTCCTGCCGTTCTTTGGTCAAATCACCCTTTGACATTTGCAACACTTTGTATTTTCCAGACATTTCCCACTTCACCTCCTAATATCTATATAAAATGGGCTGCGTTTACCCATTCCGCCTTAAAAATCGTTACAATTTGGGATGCAAAAAAGATCCCGACCGTTCTTCCGTTCTAAGAAATGTAACCCCCGATAAAAATGGAAGGGGGTCTAGCCACTTTTAGCCCGTGAAGTTGCCCGATAAATTATCGAAAATTTGTTTTTTAATTTTTTATTTCTTTGAATTTTTTAAATTTGTTTTGCGATTTCAATTCATCAAGTTTGTTCATCGCTTTGATGAATTGACTCACATCTCGACCTTGCTTAGACAGTCTCTGCATGCATGTGTCTCGGTCAGTGTCGATGAGTATGTGTTCGACCTCTCGACTAGCAAGCAACGTGTCTAGCTTCTCATCTGGATATGTCATGACTAACCATACATGGTCGAAGGTCTGCTCTGCTTTAAGCTTGCGCAGTATCAGTTCATAGATTAGCTGCACATAATCATTGGCGTCTATATTGCCCTGATGTAATGGCAGGCCTGTTAACGCCGTCATGAGATGGTCGTAATCATAAACGAGGTCATGCTGTCCTTGATGTCGCTTGACGTACGTTGACTTGCCACTTGCTGGATAGCCAACGATTACTGCAATCTTCATGGCTCGATGCTGTCCCTTCTTACGCTTGGTTGTCTCACGTCTCGTCTTCCAATAGTGGCAGTCCCTGCATAAAGCCTGCAGATTATCCGCGTTCGTGCGGTCTTCCCAGTCATCTTCGCTTGGAACAATATGATCAACTAATGAGGCTTGCAGACCACAGCGTTGGCATAAACTGTTGTCTCTAATCAATATCTGCTCACGCAGCTGCTTCCATTCATTACTGTGATAGAACCTAAGGTAGTCCGATTGCTGCTCATTCCGCACACGGTTGTACTGCCTATCCGCCTCCGATCTAACACGAGCATTGGCATCAACCAATTGCGGTCTGCCATTTATAAAGGCGAGCTTCTTACTTGGCATGGATATCATTCTTAAAGAGATCAAGACCCATCGCAGACCCCTGAGCGATTCCTTCGCGGTGATCCCCCTTTAAATATTCGATTTTATAAGCACGGATAACATGATCTGCTGCCGCCGGATCTTTTGTACGCCAGTCAAGTGAAACGCTAACGAGCGCTGTATCTGATCTATCAATCCGTTTGCCATCAATCCAAACATGTGGCACATCATTAATGTCATCGAATTCGATACGAACATGCGGAGTGCTTGCACGCTGCGATGACTGCTCCTGCTTTTGCTGATAGTCGTTCAGTGCTTTGTCTAGCTTTGCAATGAATGGCTCACTGAACCCAGGACAAGCAGGCAGCTCAACGCCTTCTATCATGGTAGACATTTCAGCCTTGATCTCTTTAAGCCTATCCAATATCGGCTTATCATCTGCATCCACTACAATAGGACTAGCTTTGAATGGATCATCAACCGGCTTGAACTCTACGTCGAAGTCTTTTAGGCTCATCACGCGTACCGAATATCCATGCGGCATATCGTAATCAACTACAATCACATCGCCTGCGGTAACTGCTTGTTCGCCTTTTATCAATACTTTACCGGTATTGAGTTTATAGTGAAACGTAACTTCAAGTGGAATGCTATTCCTCTTAAACTCGTTGCTGACGAACTTACCTACGTCTTCGCAGTCTTCTGGCACCTTGATTGCAATGTATTCCTTTGGTCGTTTCACTACTTTAAGCATGTCTATTCCTCCTAAGATAATATGATTGTCGAATAGGAACCGTTACCGTCAATATTTAGACTAGTAACATCCCATCCTGATTTATTTAGCAAACTGATTACTTCATTAACGACTGCTGGATTGTACTTGGCAACGCCAATTGAGATTGGGGATGTAGTATTAATTCCTTGATTAATGGCCTCATTCACATCAGCAATCAGACTGTCTTTGTATTCTTTGACAGCATCGGCTCGTAATGGCAGCACAGGATGTTCACCGTATGTTTGCTTTATCGGTCGTGGTGTCTGTGCTGGTGGTCGCATCGGAGGCGTAGGTATCCGTTTGCTTTTACCTTTAATATTATTTGAGAGCATGTCTATTCCTCCTAAGATAATGTAATTATTGCCACACGGTCTTGCCCACCGCCATAAATGCTTCCAACATCCCATCCGGAATCCTTCAATGATTCAATCACTTCGTTGACGACTGCTGCATTGTAATTGATAACACTCACATCAATTGGATCAACAGTACCGATGTTCTTTTCAATTGCAGCGTTTATTTCCCCGATCAATTTGTCTTTGTATTTCTTAGTTGCAGTGGCACGAGTTGGCAGTGATTCTTCCATTTTTGGTAGCACTGGTGCTGGTGGAGGCAACTGACGGTGAGACAATTGCCTACTTTGGCCTTTAGCATTATCGAATAGCATGTTTATTCCTCCGTGTATTGTTTGATCTTGTCAACCCGCAAGTCGCACCAGCGGTCATGTACGCCATTTGCCTTATACACGGTTACAACGGGAAACGATCGATAGCCCAGCTTGCGGAACCGTTCGTAGTCGTCCGCGTCTGCTGTAATAGTTTGCACTGGCATAACTCGTGACAGCTTGGCCAGTGTATGACGACACTTTTGACACCCTGGTCTTACATAAATCACAGCTTGCATTCTTTTTTCTTCCCTTGTTAGCTCTTCAATGATTGCTTGCTCTGTGTGGCTTACATATCCGTATTCGACTCGCTTCATTCCAGACATGACTTACACCGCCAACTCGAATGAAAATCCGCCGTGGTGCTTGCGCCTGCCGTGAAGACAGTGAGTTATACCTTGGCGTTTTAGTCCGAGAACTATCGCGGCTTCGTTCACACTGTCGAAATAGCGCCGCTGTCCTGAACTATTAATTGCATAGATTGGACATTCAAGCGCTTTTGCCACGCGTTCAAGGCGAGTTCCGTATGTGTTGTTATACATCACTGTGCAATACTCCAAATTAGATACCGCGTTGTTTGACTTGTCTTCGTCTATGTGATTGACTTCTGGCAAGTTGTCGGGATTATCTAAAAATGCTGCGACTACCAAGCGATGAATGGACACTTGCTTTATGTGTCTGTCCCGATATAAATTGACCTTGAGGTACCCGTTTCTATTTGGAAAGCTGGCGAGTACCCTTTCCTTTACGGGGTGTCCGTTCGAGTCTACACGTTCAAGGCTCCTCACTCGGCCAAGATTAGAGACCTGATATAGTCCTTTGTAATCTTCAATGTCTTCCCAGATTTCCTTTTCGCTCATGATAATCACCTCTCAAACGTAATATATGGCTGTCGTGTTGTGATCCGAATATTCGACCAGCTCAAACGTTTTGTGAGCAACAACTCCGAGATCATCAGTCCACTGATCGGTTGGCTTGCGCGTTGATACTTGACGTTGAACGAATCCGCCTAGGTCTTTGCTCATCTCTGAATGGAGATGCCCCGTGAACAGTTCGCGATTCTGTGCTGTGCCTAGCATGAATCCAAACTCATCAAGATACTTCGCAAGGTAGTTGTTCTTGCCCTTGTCACCATGAGTGGCACCAATGAAGTTGTGGCCTAACATTGCGCCTTTGTAATGCTTCAGTGATATGTCCCAAGTGATATTCGTCTGATTGCTGTAGGCACGTTTCAATAGACGCGCAAACATATATCCAACTGACGGATCATGATTTCCGGCACAATACATGACCTCACACTCATTGGCGTTCTTGATAATTGCTTCAATCAACGTCTCGAAGTACTGTTCCATTTCGTTCACAGTCTCGCCCAGGTCAGTTGTTTCGAGCTGTGTGCCCTTTGCTGTGGTCGAGTTGATATTGTCCACGTGAGCTAGATCACCGCCCATAATGAGCAATATTTTGGCGTAGTGGCCGCGTTCAATGATCTCTAGCTGCCGTTTAAGAGATTCCGCATAGACGTCGAATGTGTGACCGTTGAAATGTGTATCAAAAGCGGGAATTACCAGATAGCGATCTGATTCCACAAAAATAGGAGCCTTAGCTTGATACGGCTCCTTGTGTGTGATGATGTCATTCATCAGTGATTCATATTGTTCTGCTTCAACTAACGGCCTGATTTGTATCTTGCTCTGGTACAGCGTTGCTTCAGGCGTCTGCTTCCAAAAATTGCTTGTGGCACGTACAAGCTCCCACTTGGTGTAATCGTACCCGTGAGCTTCCAGAACCTCTCTAGGCGTCATTTTGTGGCCCCTGACAACCTTTAGGATAGTCTCACTGGACTGTGTTCCGTCTGAATCGTATTCATTTTTCAATGGTTTTTGGAACTCAATCCCAAGCCGTCTTGCTTTGCCTTGAAGAGCATCATAGCTAATTCCGAGCTTGTCGGCCGTTTCTCGCCTTGTAAAGCCTTCAGAGGCGAGCTTCCTAATGCCACTGATTTGTTCATCTGTCCATTGCATCTACTCGCCTCCTGAAATATAATAGCCGTGGCCACATGTAACTATGCTGCTCTTTTCATTTTTTATTCCTCTGGCTCTCGGACTCGACCCCGAGAGCTTTTTTATGTGCCTATTATAAGTATTGTGTTACACTGAATTAGTGAGTTCATTCTCACACTTCAAAAGTGATTGGCCCTCGTTTTCCCAGAGCGAGGGTTTTTTATTGCACAAAAATAGCACCTCACCGTTTGGCGGAGTGCTATAGTCTGGTGCCTACTCCTAGGGCTTCCCAGACTTGGTCCAATATCGCTGGTCGGGATTTGCACCCGGCATGGGCCATTGCCAGCCCCTCTAACTATGCGCATGTACTGGTTGGCGTCTACCTATTCCGCCACAGCGATTTGCTCGCTCTCCCAGTGTCAGATGGGGTCATCGCAAGCTGTGTCCGGTCGCTAAACTGGACAATGTGGCATGCGGGAATCGAACCCGCCTGACTATCACGGTCAGTCCTCATTGCCACGCCTTGCCACAGCTTTATCATCACCATGGCTCGGAGGAAAAACGCGGTGTCTCAGGTTTCTCACCTTTGGCACAATACCATCATATGACGGAAAAACAGTTGAAAGGTCTCACAAAGGTCTCATCTCGATTTCAACCAATGGACAAATCTCAGCGAATGCGATTAGTGCTTCTCGTTTTGTTCGATAATACTGGGCTTTTGATAAAAACAGCTTGTCCATTATTTGCTGGTCAGTATATCGTTTGGTTAAGTAAGAACTTGTTAGTATAAACCGATGATTCGCTGAATCCAGAGATTCGATAGCACCTTCACAGCACGCTATATAGTACAGCTCGTCAGCGTGCGATATTACCTTGTCCTCGGCTTTGTTTCCATAGCTAGGTGACTTGGGCATGCCGTCCATTACGGGGCTTCTGAGCGCTATTTTGGTGCGTTGAGCGAGCCGCTTGTGATGCCAGTAGTTCCCCAAGACCTCTTTGGCGTTTTCAATTGTTTTGTCATGATCAATTGGGCTAAAATATCTCGTTGCTCGCACCACTGCGTCCACTCCTTATGGTATAATTGATTTTGTAAAAGTTTGGGGGATAAGCGTGCCTTCGTGGTGCGCTTTTGTTATACTGTATTCGGAGGCCCACTCCAAATGATTATTACCCTAGGTTCAATTTACACACTGGCCTCCAGCGCGTCTCTCATCAGGCGCGCTTTTTATTTGCTTTCAGGAGGTCGAATGAGCTCCCATGGATCAATCCCAGCTCCATATGCGATTTTGTCCAAAGTGTTGAGTGAAACACTGCCCTTCCCAGAGATTACATATTCAAGCGTAGTGATAGGTATCCCGATCTCTTTTGCATATTTGGCTTGTGTCATGTTCAGATCGTATATATTCTTCCTAATGTTTTTGGCCAATGCTTGTTTGCTATCCAAATTATTCGCCTCCGTCCTCATTTTCGGTGTACCAGTCATCACTGTTTAATAGCCAATAGCTTATCTCCCTGGCTTGCTTGTAGATTGGGTCAACACGTGCAGTCATCGCGTCAGTCGTCCATTTAGACCAGGCAATGTCATGCAATAGCTTCGTTGCAAGTTCAGCCTTTGCACACAGTTCGCCTTGAAGATAAGCGTCAACGTCCTTACTTTTGCTCATATTTCCCCTCCATCAGTTGTTTGTCCTCAAAGATGTTGCCGATGACCTCGCACGTCTCAACACCACTTTGGAAAATGGTTGCAAGTGCATTTGCGTCATAACTCCATGATGCCGGTATGCCTTCCAAATCAAATGCTGGGTAGCCCTCATTGCCAAACCATTTTACGGTTGCTACATATGATTCACCGTCTTCTCCTGTGACTTTCAGAATATCTGACTCGTATATTTCTCGCCCGTTCTTGTCTTTAAGTTCGGTGTATTGCATTAACGTCATCATGTCTCTTTGAAACATGTCTATTGCATCGTATTGTTCTAGCAACTCTCCCCACGACAACATGCACGGCTTCTCATAATGTTTAGAATTGAGAAACGCTCTGAACTTAATCTCTCGTTTCATTTCTCCGCCTCCCGAAGCACGACAACCTTACCGCCCCAATCATGTGCGGTTTTGTAGGGGTCGGTTTCTCCATTTTCTCCGTACCACTTGATGGCCTTCGAAATCTTCGGCGTCTGATCTATTCCATCCCATGCGGCATTGCAAAGGTATTTGCCGCTCGGCATACGGATAACCTTTATTTCTATTCGTTTCATTTCTCCGCCTCCAATTTCACGATTTCGCCGGTTTCCTCAACGCGCCAGACACCTAGCAGCCATGCACGGGCGAATGTGTCAAAGTGGTCTTCCATCCAGCACGTAACACGCCTGCTAGTAATGATTGAATTAACCGAACTTACTATTGCGTCCACCAAATCGCACTCATCATGCTTACAGTTCTTTAACCATTCGCCCACCTCTTTCGGAATCACCGGCAGATCATCTGGCAGGGCTTTTTCGTATTCAGCCATGAATAAATTTGCATCTTGGTGTCCAATATTGCCACCGCTTGCCTGTGCATCAGCCAGCGCGTCAACAGCATCTACAAACACGTCCCGCTTCGTCTCATTGCTCATCGTCAGTCACCTCTACTTTCTCGCAGTCCTGCAAGCCGTAATGTTCGATCTCTGCTTCGGCGAACTCGCTGCGAAGTTTTTTATCCGAAATCGTCAGCAAATATCCTTCACTCGCCTTGAAATACCAAACATCTTTGGTATGTGGCACCTTGACGTTGTACTTCTTATCCTTTGCCACGGTGTAGCCGTTGACATAAGCATTCATCAATAGACGAGAAGAAATATAGGATGCTGGGAAGTCACTTACACGCGCTTTTTCAACGAGTTTGGCTTGCTCCTTGGTTAGGACTACCTTTTTAGGCTCCTCAACGAGCGTGACAACGTGACCACCGCGTTCATCAGCCACTAGTTCAGCCTGTTTCTTTGCAATCGTTGTAGTGGGATACGCAATTTTTGATGACCACCAACCGGAATTGCACGAAAAGTCCCAGTATTTCCCTTTATCGTTCTTTACCGCGTACAGTTTTTCTTCGCTCATTTTTCGTCCTCTTCTTTCGTAAGCTTGTATAAAATCCATTTGATGTCCACGTATACCGGCTCACCGGTCACTTGGCTGATGTAAACATCGTCTACTTCTGACTCCATTGGTTGGCCTCCATTACACTTATTCAGTATCGTCTGTATACAGCGCGCTTTTGCTCTGGCATACCGGATCTTTTCGCCGGTGGTAGAACTCCTTTGAGACGCAATCTACGAATCTTGGCTTGAATAGTGCCAACGTTTCGATTTAATATTTTCGTCAGTTTGTCGTAATTTGCTGTCACGCCAAAACTGTCAAATTCGATATTGTTGATAAGGAGCAATAAGTCTGATTCAGTCCACTTTTTTACCAGCATAGGGCCCTGCTTTCGGCAAATAGATTCAATGCCGTATTTGGTTCTGCCCATCATTTGAGCTATTTCTTCGTGAGTGTGCGTTGATCGAAGTTTCATGATCATTTGCTTTTCTCTTTTGCTATAGAAGCTTCCATACTTTTCTATCTGGTTTTCTTTGCAAAACTTCGGCAATTCGCCACGATGTCTGAGCTTATTTGCAGCGTGTTTAACGCCCAGCACGGTTCTCCCAAACATGTCGGCGAGTTCTTCATAGTTGAGGATGGCATTTGTATCAGCTGCCATAATCACTTCATCTTTAAAGCGATCAAGTTCTTCAGGCGTCCAATTTTTGTTTACTCTGTCTTGTTTCATATCATTACCTCACAAAGCGGCCATTAATTGTCCGATCTTTGCATCTGCCGAAGTCTCTGTATCTTTCAACAAATGGATATATACCTTCTGGGTTGTCAGCGAGCTAGAATGGCCTAACCGTTTTGCGACGGCCTGTAAGTTGATGCCTTTGCCAATCAGCAACGATGCATGTGTATGCCGCAATCCATGCGCCGATATAACGGGAACGCCAGCATTCTCACAATGACGTTTCAAGATGTCATTAATGGTCTCGTTGTATATACGCTTACCGTTTGGTACAAATATTGGCTTATCTTTCGGCAAATTTTGGATCAGCATTGCAAACTTAGCTGCAGTTTTGTAGTCAAGCGCAATCGTTCGCACAGATGATTTATTTTTTGTAGGGGCAAACTTACCTGTAGCGCTTTTATAATCCCAAGTTTTGTTAATCCTTAGTGTCAAAGAGTCTAAATCGAAGTCTGCTGGTGTTAGCCCAAGAGCTTCTGCAAATCGTAGTCCCGTCTTGGCAAGTAGCAAAATCATGTAATCGTAATCTAGATCTTTCCCCAAATTTAGGTCTTGGAGAAGTTTCTCTAATTCTTCTGGCTGCAAAAACTTAATCTTGTGTTCTCTGTGCCTAGTGCCGCCAATAACTGCGCGCAAGGTTGGATCTCGCTTGATCAGTCCTTCGTCTAGAATGTCCTGAATCACGCATTTTAGCTGGTGATGAAAGTCCATGCATGTTTGATGCTCATGCGTCTCTGCATACTGGCTTAGAAGCTGCTGATAGCTTCTGCGGGTAAGCTGTGTCACCTTTAGTTGCGGTACCAACAATTTGAGCATTCGCTCGGTGTTCTCCCACTTGCGATAGGTCACTGGCGTCACATAATTGCGCTTGTAAGTCTCAATCCACTTTTTGAAATAGGCCTGAAATAGCTGTTCATTTCTCTTCAAGTTTGTCCTCCTTTCCCACTGCTAATTTCTGAATGGCTTCGTTGTATCTTGCGGGTATCTCTGTTGATTCAATGTGACTTTGTTCGGGTTCTAGCCATTGTCGAATATCAAATTCTTGTTCAACGTCTTTGCTGTGCGGCATCACATTCACTGTGCTTAAACGCAAATAGTCGTCTTCATCGTTTTGAATGAAATATACTTGTCTAGCAGCACGTGTCAGACTGTCACCATGGACAATTGTTGCGTTCATGCCGCGAATGGCACAATTGAATATCAGAAACGGCAACGTACTATCACCAAGCTCTTCAAGGTGATAAAAATACATGCTTGGCCGATAGTCCCACGGCTTGTGCTTCAAACGGTCCTGTTGCCATCGTTGAATCATCATTGAGCCAGTCCCAGCAGCAACCTCGTAATACTCGCTACTGTCATGCGAGCCTACTAGCATATTCACGAGCTTGCTGATGCTTTCAGGGGTGAAATCTTGTTTCTTGTCTTTACGATCAGCTTGAACACTCATGAAATATTCTGAGAACCAGTCATGTGATACGTCTGTGCTGACATCTAGGAATTGCTTAAAAAGCTCGTTACGCTTTTGCTGATCCATGACAATGTTCATCAATGCTGCTGGTGCCTGCTGTGCCTCACGAACGCCTAACAGTTTGTGAACGACATCTGCTGTGAATTTGGTCGTCATTTGCGTACCTCTCATTTCGCGCTGACTGACTTCACAGCCTGATCTGAATAGTCCTTGATGCTCTGTGCGTCTTTGATGGCCTGTGATAAGTCGTTGTTTGCCTGTTTGGCGGCTTCTAACTTAGATGTAAGGTCATTGATGGTCTGCTGCTTTGCATCAACCTCCGCCTGTTTCTGGGCGACTGCTTGCTGGCCGTCAACGATCTTTTGTTGAATCTGGGCATCTTTGCTTGCCATATCGTTGTCGTATTGCCGTTTGAGTGCCGCATACTGCGCCTGCGCGTCAGACAACTGATGTTTCAAATCGGACAAGCTAGACTGTGAAGCGTTGATCTTAGCTGTCAACTTGTCGATGTTGTTTTTGGTCTCCACGATGTTCTGGTGTCCTTGCCAAACATTGTCGGCAATGGCCGTTGCACCAGCACCAAACATAAGTCCTACTAAAGAAGTTACTGTAAATGTCAATTTTTTATTCATGATTTTTTCTCCTTAATCGATTTCTTCGACTTCAACTCTCGGGTTAGCTTTGTCAATAAAGAACCGATC